>Ga0065721_10048868_pt1 | contig 67880 bp, 56 predicted proteins | sample Mesricmetagenome_FD_59108 | JGI IMG/M metagenome (GOLD analysis project Ga0065721, IMG submission 59108) | Mesophilic microbial community from rice straw/compost enrichment Sample: eDNA_1 v2 (version 2) | ecosystem: Engineered > Solid waste > Grass > Composting > Bioreactor | place: USA: Davis... | reverse complement strand
CCCCCCAATTGGTTAGAATACGCAACACAACTGTAACGCTCCCTGCGGTCCGCGTCACTAGGTTGCTTTTGCGTATCCTAACCAATCTTCTTCCTCCAGCCTTTTTACAGATTTTCGTGATATCTTTGAGACATGAAGCTACTTATCATCGAAGACGAGCAGGGCTTGCGGGATAATATTGTCCAATTTTTGCAGAAGGAGCAATATATTGTCGAGTCAGCCGCAGATTTTCACTCCGCCATGGAGAAAATCGCATTGTATGATTACGATTGTATTTTGCTGGACGTGGGCTTGCCCGATGGAAACGGCCTGAATTTACTGCGAGCATTGAAGTCCAAGCAGAAGCGGGATAATGTGATTATTATTTCGGCCAAAGATTCGTTGGATGATAAGTTGGAGGGATTGAATCTGGGTGCGGATGACTATCTGACAAAGCCTTTCCATTTGGCCGAACTCAACGCACGCATTAAAGCGGTTTTGCGGCGGAAAGCACTGGATGGGGGGAACGTCGTCAAATTGAATAACATGGAGTTGGATTTCAACGGGCGAGCATTGAGCGTGGATGGTGAGGCGATTCACCTTAACCGGAAGGAATTCGATATATTAGCTTTTTTTGTTGTCAATAAGAACCGATTAATCTATAAATCTGCGTTGGCAGAACACGTCTGGGGAGACCATATGGACAATGCGGACAATTTCGATTTTATTTATTCCCAAATCAAGAACCTGCGGAAAAAGTTAAAGGACCACGGCGCTAACCTGGAGATTCAGGCAATCTATGGAGTCGGTTATAAGTTAACCGTATAGATGAAGCTGCTTAATCATACGCTGCTGTACCTGTCGGCTTCGCTGGTGTTTATACTGAGCATCTGGGCTGTGGTTTTTTATTTCAGCATGATGGATGAAGTGTATGATAGCATTGACGATGGCCTGGAAAATTACAAAATGCTCATCATAAAGAAAGCCAGCCGTGATACGTCTCTGTTAGCCAAAAGCCGATTTGACGAAAGCAACTATGCAATACGTCCCGTGGATCGCGAATTCGCCTTGCAGGCTACCGAGGAGTTCAGGGACACCGCCATGTACATGGAGTATGAAGAGGACTACGAAATTATGCGTATGCTCACCACGTATTTTTCCACGCCGCAGTCACAATATTACGAGTTAAAGATCATCACCTCCATGGTCGAGGGCGATGATCTGGTTGCTGACCTACTGCACGCGCTGCTGTGGCTCTATGTCGCGGTGATTGCAAGCGCATTCATTATCAACAATTGGGTACTTCGCAAAATATGGCGCCCATTCTATCAATTACAACATGCGTTGAGAGGGTTTAAGCTAGGGGAGGATAAGACGTTTAATCCACCACAGACCAAAGTGACGGAATTTCAAGATATGAATAATACGGTTGCGGAGTTGCTCAAAGCCAATATTGCGGTATTCCAACAGCAGAAACAATTTATTGAAAATGCTTCACATGAACTGCAAACGCCCTTGGCCATCGCCATAAATAAGCTGGAGCTATTGCTTGAACAATCCCAGGGGAAGGAAGGGCAGGCACAATTACTGGCAAATGCCATCCAATACCTGGAGCGGATGACCCGGCTCAACAAGTCGCTGCTACTGCTCTCCAAAATTGAGAACCGGCAATTCCCAAAGGAAGAGATGGTGGATTTCAACGAGCGATTACGGCTTCACGTCGATGACTTTGAGGAACTTCTCCATTATCGGAATATCACCTTAGACAGAATTGAAAAAGCAAAATTCCAACGGCTTTTCAATGGGGATCTCGCCGATGTGTTGATTTCGAACCTGTTAAAGAATGCAATTGTCCATAACCATGACGGGGGGCGGGTTACCGTTACCATCGAAAAAGACGGATTTGAAATCGCCAACACCGGTAAGCCACAACCGTTGGATTCCGAAAAAATGTTTGCCCGTTTTTATCGGTCGGCAGACCAATCGTCTTCTACCGGTCTCGGACTGGCCGTGGTTAAAGCGATTGCCCAGCTGTATCAGGCAGAAGTAGGGTACCGTTACGCTAACGGGCTGCACCACGTGTATTTCCGTCTGCCTCACCTGATGTAATCCTCGTCCGCCGGATCCAGGGGCTTGTTGACTTCGAAGCTCGGGTCGGCCGCAGGTTCCTCCAGATTTCGCTGTTTTCTTTTAGGGCGTCCCAACAGATAGCCTACAATCACACCAATGAAGAACATGGTACCCAACACGGCCAGTTTTGGGACGGTACGGGTTCCGAATATCCAAAAATTCACTTCATCCATGTTTTTCATGAGTACGACCGTGACCAATACGGTTACTACGATGATGAAAATGGTTTTTGCACGCATGGCTTCTTTTAAATTATTGTAACGAAAGTACTAAAAATCTTTTTGGATATCAGCCTCCTACATGAATTAACATTTTTTAACTTTTTTTTTTGAATTTTTTGCTGTTGAAAGATTATGTTGTATTTTTGGCGCAGCGATAACTAACACACACATAGAAAACAGCACACGTAGACACAAACTATTGGGTAATTTTTACGCGACACAGCACTTGTAATTGGCATCTACCAAATCGATACAAACATATCGGTGTTCGGCCAAATTAATTACCCGTAAGATTTCGACATTTATCATTGTGGCTACCTATTTAAGGAGAGTAAAGTGATGTATCGGACAAGGACCATAGAAAGTAGACGGTACCGGCTCGTCATTAAACCAGGAGAGTAATTCACGATTTTTTTGCTTTTTTATTCGCGCCCCCCTGTCGACGATATGCAGGACTATTGGGGTAATTCAACACTTTTTTTTAACGACTATTTTTTAACCAAATTCACAAACACATGAAACAAAAATTACTATGTTTCTTTATGTTGGGGATACTGCTGATTGGATCGGCCTATGCCCAAGACAGGAGAATCAGTGGTAGAGTGACTTCGGCGACGGACGCTGCCCCGATATCAGGGGTTTCGGTGCTAGCTGTGGGTGGAAGCGCTGCAACCCAAACTGATGATTTGGGAACTTTTTCAATCAATATTCCAGCGTCGGTGACACAATTGGAATTCCGCTTTTTGGGATATACTACGGAACGTGTTGAGGTAGGAAGTCAAACGGTAATAAATGTGCAATTAACGGAAGACGCATCAGCACTGGATGAAGTGGTCGTGACGGCCATGGGAATAACCCGCCAAGAAAAGACTCTAGGATATTCGGCAACGAAGGTCGACGGTGAAGAAATCGCCAGAGCGCGTAATTCGAACATCACGCAATCAATTGCTGGTAAAGTTGCCGGTGTGCAAATTCAGTCAACGGCATCTGATCCTGGTGCCGCTAGTTCGGTCGTTATTCGCGGTTTCGGTTCCATCAACGGTAATAACCAGCCGTTGTACGTAGTGGATGGAGTTCCATTGCAAAACAATACGTTTACTTCTGACGGGCGTGTAAATACCTTAAGCGGTATCGGTAATATTGCGCAGGATGATATCGAATCAATGACTGTGCTGAAGGGTGCTGCCGCTACCGCGCTATACGGTAGTCGCGCTGCTCGGGGGGTTGTCGTTATCACGACAAAGCAGGGAAGCCGGGGCGCAGACCGTAACTATACCATTCAATATAATGGTGGGGTGCAGCTTCGTCAGGTTTCTTATTTTCCTGAGATGCAGAACGAGTTCGGACAGGGGTGGAACGGAACACAAACCTACATAGAAAATGGTTCATGGGGGCCTCGGCTGGACGGATCGACCCAGGTATATGGGCCCATCTGGAATCACCAGCAATTGATCCATGAGTATTCTGCAAGAAAGAATAACGTCAAAGATTTCTTCGATATAGGTGTCTCTAACAACCACAACGTTTCCTTGAGTGGTGTTTCGGCAGACAGTAAAAATACCTATTATGTTTCATATTCGAACGTTTCAGACGATGGTAGTATGCCCACCGACGCTGATTCTTATGAACGGAATACCATAGCATACCGGGGTGCTTACCAAGGGGCCGATTGGTTTAAGATCTCATCGACCGTGAACTTTGCGACGGCGAAGACGAATACGGTTGGTAGTTTCCAAGGTACGTCGGTAGTGGATGGCCTTTATGAATTACCGCGGGATGTATCGCTTTTAGATAAGCAGGATCTTACCAGCCCATTCAATACGCCAGAAGCATATTTTACCCCGTATGGGATTACGAACCCCTATTGGGCGTTGGCAAACAATTTTAACCAACTAAATTCTAAGCAGCTGTATGGTAAATTGCAAGCCGATGTGAATCCCATCAAAGAACTAACACTTACTTATCGCTTCGGGTATGACTACAGCGATTATGATGTAAAAATCGGAACCCCGGAAATCGATTTGGATGACGCGTTAATTACCGAGGATTATGGGTATGCTCCTAGTAATATGAACCAAACCGGTAACGTATATGCACGTTACGGGCGCTCTTATGAGTTCAACCACGACTTTTTGGCAACCTATGATAATACATTCGATCGTTTTACTCTGACTGCATTAGCAGGGGTCAATATTAATGAGCGGTATTCTACCTATATGTTTGGCCAGACGGATGGTCTTTCGTTTGATTTGGGTTTTTGGGATTTGAGTAATGGAGCTACACGTTCGGAGTTGACAGAAGTCCAATCGAAAAGGAGATTGATCGGCCTGTTTGGAGACGTAACCTTGGGATTTGATGACATGCTGTTTTTAAATTTGACGGCGCGCAACGATTGGTCTTCGACATTGCCAATCGATGGAAATAGTTATTTTTATCCGGGAGTTACGCTTAGTTGGCTTTTTACAGAATTAATTCCCCAGAACGACATACTGTCCTTTGGTAAAGCACGTTTAGCTTTCGGACGTACAGGAGCGGATACAGATCCGTATCGGACCAGTTATAACTATGAACAAGGTTTCGCAAACGGATATTATGGTTTGGATATTGCTCAGTTCCCGATGAATGGTGTGAATGCATTCCAACTTAGCGGTACAGCAGGAAGTCTGACGCTACGTCCTGAGATGAACGAGGAGTTTGAGGCCGGCTTAAACCTACAGTTTTTCCAGAACCGTATCGGTATCGACGCTGCGTTTTATAACCGAAAAAACATCGATCAAATTTTTACCCTACCGGTAGACCCTTCAACCGGGTTTAGCAATATGGTGACCAACTTCGGAGAGGTTCGTAATCGCGGAATCGAATTATTATTGAACACGACGCCGGTGAGAACATCTAAATTTCGTTGGGATTTGGACGTCAATTTTGCAATCAACCGTAACAAGGTGCTTTCAATGCCGGAAAGTCTGGACGGCGGCCGTGTAAGTATTGAAGACTTCGCGGCTGGCCCGGATGCGGTTTATATGTATGCGGAAGCAGGGAGGCCAATGGGCCAATATTACACATATTTGACCCAACGTGTGACTGATCCAAATAGCGATTATTATGGAAGTTTGATTGTTGACGAGGAGGGACAGCCTATCTTAACACCAGATGTTGAGGATACCGGCCTGAATATGAACCATCAGTGGACAGGCGGCGTGAATACTTCCTTATCCGCCTATGGGTTTACATTAAGTGCAGCATTAGATGTACGGTACGGAGGTGGCATGTTTTCACGGACTAAGAACTTGATGCAATTTACCGGAAACGGTATGATGACATTGTACAACGACCGCAGACCGTTTATTATTCCAAATTCCGTACAGCGGGTTGTTGATGAAGACGACAATATTGTGGGGTATACAGAAAATACAACCGCATTGAAGTTGAGTAATTCGAGTTACCAGAATTATTTTAATGAATTTGGTTGGGGCCATGGAGGGATGTCGTACTTAATCAATCGCACATACGCGAAACTACGAAACGTGACTCTTACCTACGATTTACCTAGACGATGGGTAACAGCAACCCGATTGAGTGGCATATCGCTGTCTGCATTTGTAAACAATGCATTTGTGTGGACTGCCCGAGATAATCAATATATCGATCCAGAGGGTTCCACAGTCGGCCCAGATCTCGCAGGGCAGTTCGGTGAACTGTATGTTAATCCAGCGAGTAGGATCTATGGTTTCAATGTTAACCTGAAATTTTAATTGGAGCAAATCATGAAAAAATTCATAATACCTTTTGTCGCTATATTGTTAGGGACAACTTCCTGCGAAAAATATTTGGATATTAACCAGGATCCCAACGCTCCTTCCGAGGAGAATGTGACACCAGAATTGATTTTTCCTGCGGCGGAGATGAATCTGGCTTCGAGCTACGGCAATTTCTTGCGTATCGTGGGCGGTTATTATAGCCAGCATTACGCGCATGACTTCGGAACCAGTAATTATCTAGACTATTCTCAGTTTTCTATGTCAGCAACTCGCTCTAGTGGAACGTACACGCAATTGAACTCTCGGGTATTGAAGAATTTGGAGACCATTCGTGAAAAGACTGCGGAGTCGGAAGACTGGGGAACTTATCTTGCCGCAACCACGTTACGAGTGTTTGTTTATCAGGTATTGGTAGATGCGTACGGGGAAGTTCCTTATTCTGAAGCATTGGATATCGGAAATACCTCTCCGAAATTTGACGATGGAAGTGCAATTTATGCTGGCATCTTAGCAGAATTAAATGACGCATTATCCAGGGCTACTGAGTCGAGCCCGGTGGTGCCCAGCTTTCTGTTTTCTTCGATCGATGCATCAGAATGGATACCGTTTGCGAATGCACTAAAATTACGGATATTGATGCGTATGAGTAACGTACAGGATGTAAAGGCCGATTTAGATCAGTTAGTTGCGGAAAATAATTTTCCGTCTGAAGATGTTGCATGGGATGGTATCTGGGAAGATGTAACCGGAAAGGCAAATCCATTTTATCAGGAAGAGTTTGCTTCCTATTTCGGGTCCACTCAGGTAAATATCATTGGGAATATAGCGCTGATCGAGACCCTTTCTGACTCGGAGGATAACCGTTTGGCAAGCTTTTTCCAAAAAAACGCTACTGGTAATTACAACGGCGGCGTTTCGGGTACCAATTTCAGTACGTCAAGCACCTACCGTTCGGGTTATTTTTCCCGTCCCGCAGCCAGCTATGACATGCCGGCATATTTGATAACAGTTGCCGAAACGGAATTTTTCTTGGCCGAGTACTATGCACGCTATGGAAGTAGTGCAGATGCGGAATCGCATTACAGAGCTGCGATTGAAGCTTCCTTTGCTACAGCTGGCGCAGAGGGTGCTGAAGAGGTCTACACAACCCGCTATCCTTGGGATCAAGACAATTATGAAAAAGTAATTGGCATTCAAAAGTGGATCGCGTTGAGCGGGGTGAACAATTTTGAGGCTTGGTGCGAAATGAGGAGACTGAAATATCCTGAATTTGGCTCAGTAACCGGCGCGGAAATATACGATGTGGCGAACGACGACTTCCAACCAGAAATCTACGTCCCGGGAACACTTTATACTCCGATCCTTTATAATACACAGTTGGGAGCAGGAAAGGTGTTGCAAAGATTGCGATATGCAGAAAGCTCTACTAGCCGGAATTCGAACGCGCCAGCAACAAAGCCCGATTCGGAACCGGTATTTTGGGCGAAGTAGTGGTAAGTATGACAATTCAATTTTAGAGAAATGAAAAGTAAGATAATCATATTTGCAGTTTTGGGTTTCCTAGGAATCGGATTCCAAGGCTGTGAAAAGGAAACTACAGCAGGGTTCACAGATATTACGATCTACCCTGTGCTTGAGGTTTTGGGAGATCCAATAGTGTTTACAAATAAAGGCGAACCATACGAAGATGCGGGAGTATCCGCGGAGCTGGATGGCGAAGATGTGGTCGACCAGGTTGTTGTACAGTCGAACGTGAACACTGACGAGCCGGGGATTTATTCCGTGAATTACTCGATAACTAATGCAGACGGGTTTACAGTCACGGGATCAAGGACGGTTTGTGTGACTGATCCTACTCCATCTACTATTACGGCGGGAATCAAGACTGTCAGCGCCGGTACCAACCGATCTGGTGGAACAGGTGTGGTTGCTTACAGTGGATATCCCGTGTTAATTCTGCAAATGGAGCCGGGAATATTTTATATCACCGACTTTTTCGGTGGATACTATGAGGTACGTGCCGGGTACGGTCCTGCGTATGCAATGAAAGGTAATTTTAAGCTAAACGCCAACAATACATTAACTCTCATCGACAGCGGTGTGGATGGCTGGGGGGATTCGTTGGACGGAATATCCAACGCTTCGGTTGATCCAGCAACGGGCACTATTAAATTTACGGCGTCCTATGCGGGGACTTACAATTTTAATGTAATCTTAAATTAACAAGATCCATGAAAAAGATATTCATTTTACCCATAGCATTTTTGGTTAGTGCCCTTTTATTTTCATCCTGTGAGAAGGACGACATAGGAGGCACAAACGGTGAAAAAACAGCAGGTGAGTGGTATGTTACCGTTGTTGCCATTGATGAAGGCGGGAACGTGGTCTATGACGACGATGAATTGTTCGGTATCGGGCATTTTCATCTAGACACCTACAATACAGTAGCAAATGATGCCAATGAAATGTGGATCGACGATAACACCAACTTTTGGGAGTTCAAAGGCAAGGTTAGCGTGGATCCGAACGCGTTAACCTTCTCGGGAACGGATGTCCAGAATCAATATTATGATTCAAAGTTTTCGGTATCAAACGGTAAAATACTAATCGGAGCGGCTACGACCCCAAGTGGAATGCCGGCAGATAGTATTGTGTTTGATGTAGCATTTGACGATGATACGAATTTGCCAATCGGCGACGCAGTATCTTACCGTATTACGGGTTATCGCTATACAGGTTTTACCGGAGACGAATAATTATCAAGTAATACTTCTTCTTGAATATTCTATAAGAGGCCGCCCAAACTATTTTGAGGCGGCCTGTTTTTTGGGTATGTGTTCTAAATGGAAATGGCGCTTTTTATGTAGTCTATTTGTATTCCACGCGTTTTGGGAATTAACGATTCACTTGGTTCACGGTTTGGCGCATACATGCGATTAACGAAGAATTTTTCACATATCGAGAGTTGTATCACCTGCTTCCAGAACGCTGCCAGACTGCCGTGCATGACATGGCGGTTTGCGTGCGGTCTGCGTGCGGTTAGCTGGCCGTTTTTCGCACCCTTACCGCAACGTGGGCGCAGGATGACGACTGTCTGACCCATCTATGATGCGGGGCCTTGCTGCGGCGAGTGCTTTGAACAAGACTCCAGACTTTCTCCACCCTTTTTCCTGCCATTGTTCTGCCGTAATCTATGCCCTACCTATGCGGTGGCTAAGGTCTACTTAACGTTCTGATAGGTACGGCATAGGTCAGCCTAAAATACCGGGTAGTCGACGGCAGGAGAAAGGCAGAAGAAAGTAGGGAGTTGGTGACCAAATTGGGGATTGTACGGATGGAGTTGGGGAATCGTGTTGTATCAAAAAAACGGCCGCCTTTTTCTCAAAAGACAGCCGTTTTTATACGATAGATATTCTGCTTACTCAGCCACTACGTCGAAAGGAACCTGTACCTTCACTTCTTTGTGTAAGTTCAGGTTGGCGACGTATTCACCCAATACTTTGGGCTCCGTTTCAAACGTGATGCGGCGACGGTCCACTTCGAAACCTTGCTTTCTCAGCGCTTCTGCGATCTGAATGCTGTTCACAGAACCAAAGATCTTGCCGGTTTCTCCGGCTTTTGCACCGATGGTAAGTTTTAGACCTTCCAGCTTAGCAGCCAGTTCCGTCGCATCCTTCTTGATCTTCTCTTGCTTGAATTGCGCCTGACGGATGTTTTCAGCCAGTATTTTCTTCGCCGATTCGGTAGCAAGTACCGCAAAACCCTGCGGAATGAGATAGTTACGGCCGTAACCGGGTTTTACGGTGACCACGTCATCCTTTTCACCCAGCTTCTTGATATCTTGTTTTAAAATTACTTCCATGTCGTTTCCCCTCCTTATTTAAGTGAATCAGCTACGTAAGGCAATAAGCCGATGTGACGGGCACGTTTCACCGCTTGGGCAACCTTGCGTTGGAATTTCAACGAGGTGCCGGTAAGACGACGCGGCAATACCTTGCCTTGGTCATTGACGAACTTCAATAGGAAGTTCGCGTCTTTGTAATCGATGTATTTGATGCCATTTTTCTTGAAACGGCAATATTTCTTACGGTTGTCCTCTACCTTGGGGGCAGTTACGTATTGGATTTGATCGTTTGCCATTAGTTTGCTACCTCCTCTGATTTGGGTGTTTCAGCTTTTTTGTTGAACGCACCACTGCGCTTCTTCTCGTTGTAGGCAAGGGCGTGTTTGTCCAATTTGATCGTCAGGAAACGCATTACTCGCTCATCACGCTTGTATTCCACTTCCAGTTTACTGATCAGTTCACCGGGAGCCTTGAATTCGATGAGGTGATAAAATCCGGTTGTCTTTTTGTCAATCGGATACGCAAGTTTTTTCAAACCCCAATTGTCCTCGTGGACAATTTCGGCTCCGCCTTCGGTAAGGATGCTGCGGAATTTGGCAATCGCCTCTTTCGAAACTTCCTCAGAAAGCAACGGGGTAAGAATAATAACGGTTTCGTACTGTTGCATACTTTCGTTTAAAAATTAAAATTTTATTAAATACTCCGCTTTAAACGGGCTGCAAATTTATACATAAACTTTGGATAATCAAAATAAAGCGTTACCTTTGCGCTTCGAAAATTTAAAGATTATTTAATTAATTCATTAACTGATGTACGCAATAGTAAATATAGCCGGACAGCAATTTAAAGTTGCAAAAGACCAGCAGCTCTTTGTACACCGCTTGCAAGGGGATGAAGGCGCTAGTATTGAATTTGACAATGTACTGTTAGCAGAAGACGGTGGTAAGTTCACCGTAGGCGCGCCCACGGTAAAGGGAGCCAAGGTTTCGGCTACGATTTTGTCACATTTGAAGGGCGATAAAGTGATCGTGTTCAAGAAGAAACGTCGTAAAGGCTACAAGAAGAAAAACGGACACCGTCAGCAATTCACGAAAATCGAGATTACCGGAATCACGTTATAAATTTGATTGTTTAATTGGGCTTTTTGCCTGCATAATAGATATATAGAACATGGCACATAAAAAAGGTGCGGGTAGTTCAAAGAACGGCCGTGAGTCGCATAGCAAACGTTTGGGAGTAAAAATATTCGGCGGCCAGCATGCCGTTGCCGGAAATATCATTGTTCGCCAGCGGGGTACCAAACACCATCCCGACGTGAACGTGGGAATTGGTAAAGACCACACCCTGTTTGCATTAATCGACGGGAAAGTTGTATTCCGTAAAAAGGCAAATAATAAGTCTTTTGTATCGGTAATCCCCGTTGAGGCTGCGCCCGTTGCTGAACAACCCAAAGCAAAGGTTGCTGAGAAGAAATCAGCATCGGCAGAAACAAAAGCTGCTGCGGTAGCAGAAGAGCCGAAAGCTGAAAAGAAAGAAAAGGCAGAAGCGCCTAAAAAAGCGAAAGCTGACGAGCAGGTCGAAAGCGGCGAAGAAACCGCTGCTGAGTAATTCACCTTAAGCTCATACGCATATAGAAAGCCATTGGTATTACTGCCAGTGGCTTTTCTTTGCTCCAATACTTTTGCTCAAACACTTCTTCTTACACCGCTTCTTCAAGCAGCTGTTTTTCGTGGAGCTCAAAATAACTGCCACGCAAAGCAAGAAGCGCATCGTGACTTCCCTGTTCAACGATCGCGCCGTCGTCCAACACAATGATGTGGTCGGCATTCTTGATGGTGGAGACGCGGTGTGCGATAAAGATGGTGCTTTTCCCCTGCATGGCAACGCTTAGGTTGCGTAGGATCTCTTCTTCGGTCTTTGTGTCGACAGCCGAAAGGCAGTCGTCAAAGATGAGTATCTGCGGTTTCTTGATGAGTGCCCGCGCGATGGACACGCGTTGCTTTTGTCCGCCCGAAAGCGTAATACCCCGTTCGCCAACGGTGGTTTCAAAGCCCTCTTCAAATCCCATAATATTCTCATAAACCGCTGCCCGTTTAGCGGCCTCTTCGACATCGCTTTGGCGGGTTTCGTCCAGACCGAATGCAATGTTGTTGGCAATGGTGTCGGAAAAAAGGAACACATCCTGAGGCACGAATCCGATTTGGCTGCGGAAAGATCGGAGAGGAAGTTTCCGGATGTCCTGTCCGTCGACGCGGATGACGCCCGAATGTACGTCGTACATGCGCATCAGCAGATTGGCCAAAGTTGATTTTCCCGATCCGGTTTTCCCGATAATTGCTAGTACTTCGCCGGGTTTTACCTCAAACGAAACGTTTTTGACGGCCTGGATTCCCGTATCGGGATAGGTGAAGCTCACGTTTTCAAACCGAATATAGCCTTTTGCATGAACACTCCCCTTCGCAGCGGTCTGGATTTGGGGTTGCGTGCGCAGAAATTCGTTGATACGCTTCTGCGAAGCCGCGGCCCGTTGAATGAGCGAGGTCACCCATGCCAACGCCATTGCCGGGAAGGTAAGCTGGTTAACGTAGATGATGAATTCGGCTATGTTACCAGAGGTAATCGTACCCTTGGCCACTTCCAGTCCGCCCACATATACGGTGATAACGGTACTCAACCCGATCAATAGCAGAATAAGTGGAAAGAAAATTGCCTCCGTTTTGACCAACTCCAACGATGCGTGCCGGTACCGGTTGCTTTCATTTGCAAAGCGGTCCATCTTGTCGGCTTCGCGATTGTAGGTCTTGATAACCCGGATCCCTGAAAATGTCTCCTGAACGAAGGAGGATAGCGTAGAAAGCTGCTCCTGTATCCGCTCGCTGCGGCGGTTAATGATTTTGTTGACAAACAACAGGATAGCCGATAATATAGGGATTGGCATCAATGCATACATGGCCAGCGTGGGATTTACGCTGATCATCGCAGCGATCACCATCACGGAAAGTACCACCGTGTTGATAGAATACATAACGGCCGGCCCAAGATAGGACCGCACGCGGTTTACGTCTTCGGTCACGCGGTTCATGAGATCTCCCGTATTATTCCGCCGGTAAAATGCCATATCGAGCTGTTGGTAATGGTCGTAAATCTCGTTTTTGAGGTCGTACTCGATATGCCGCGAGGTAAGGATGATCGTTTGGCGCATCAGAAAAAGGAATAAGCCCCGTATCAGCGACAAGAGCAACACCAGGGCGCCAAATAACAACAAGCTGTAACCGAAGATCTCGTACACCAATTGCTGTCGCTCAAAGCCATGGAACAGCCGGTACATGCTGATGTTTTCCTTTACCAGGTCAAAGGCGATCCGGATCACTTGGGCCGGCAATACGCCGAAGTAATTGGACAGGACAACAAACACCACACCGGGTATCATCCGCCAGCGGTATTTGTAGAAGTATTTATTGAGATGTGCGAGATGTGACATGCGATCCTGTTCGCAAAAATACGAAATGTTTGTGCCCGTTGGCTATATGCATTAATATTTTTGCTAAGTTTGCCCCATATTGCAGAACACTTAGATTGAGTATCGTTTCGTATGTCCGTACCTGTCATAGACAATTCCTCCTTTAAGCTGATGGCGAAATTCGGCCATCAGAAACTCGTTTTCTGTAATGATGGTGCCGTTGGGTTACAGGCAATCATTGCCATACACGATACCACATTGGGGCCCGCTATCGGGGGCGTGCGGATGCTGCCCTACCAAAGCACAGATGAGGCCCTGGAAGATGTGTTGAGGCTCTCACGGGGGATGACCTACAAGGCGGCGGTGGCCGGCGTGAACTTAGGGGGAGGAAATGCAGCCATAATTGGCGATCACCGGACACAGAAAACTGAGGTTCTTCTGCGCAGGTTCGGGCAGTTCGTCGAAGAGTTGAGCGGTACGTTTATCGCCTCGCTTGACATTGGTACGACCCCCAAAGATATGGAGTACCTTCACATGGAGACCCGCCACGTCGCGGGGCTGCCGAAGTCTTTGGGCGGAAGCGGTGATTCTGCTCCCTTTACGGCTAAGGGTGTTTATTATGGTATCAAAGCTTCCTTAAAAGAGCTTTATGGTAACGACAGCCTCGCAGGTCGGACAGTCGCTGTACAGGGGGCCGGCAACGTGGGTGAACAGCTGATAGCGTTACTGCGTGAGGAAAATGCCAAAGTATATGTCAGCGATATCGTGGAGGAGCGGATGATCGAGATAGCCAATAAATATAAAGCGGTAGCAGTTTCCAACAACAATATCTATGAATTAGATGTTGATGTATATGCACCGTGTGCGTTGGGGGGTACGGTCAACAAAGATACCATTTCCAAAATGCGTTGTCGCATCATTGCAGGGTCTGCAAATAACCAGTTGCGGGACGAACAGGAAGATGGACAGTTGTTGGTGGACAAAAAGATTTTGTATGCGCCCGATTACCTGATTAACGCAGGAGGATTGATCAGCTGCTATTCGGAAATCGCCGGTTACAGTGTCTCGCGCACTGCTGCGCTGACCGAGAACATATATGAAGCCACGCGCTCAGTACTGCGTAAATCAATGACCGAGAATGTGGCGTCTTTCCATGCGGCTAATCAGATCGCGGAATCGCGGATAGCCGATATGCGGAAAATTAAGTAATAGAACACAGAATATATTGGCATCACATCCAATCGTTCTTTTAAATAGCTATGTTGAATAGAAGACACCTACGGGTCAAAGTATTACAGACGCTTTATGCGTATCAATTATCCGAAGATAAGCAGGTCGGTAAATTTGAAAAAGCACTGCTTAAAAGCGTTGACCAGGTATATGAGATGTATATATGGACACTGAATCTTTTGGATGAAGTTTCTGACTACGTACGTATCGACGCGGAAGAGCGCGCTAACAAATACCTGCCATCAGCTGCCGATCTCTCACCCAATACCCGGCTGCTTAACAATACCTTTATCGACTTGCTGCGGCACAACGACCAGTATCTGGCAGAAGTGAAAAAGTATAAGGTGTCTTGGAGTTTCGATCCGGAAATTGTGCGAACGGTTTTCCTGCAACTGAAAGACAAAGAAGAGTATCAGGCCTACTTAACTCAAGAAGATCGCTCTATCGCCGGCGAGAAGGAAATCATTAAGGTCATCTTCAAGAAAATCATCCTTAAAAATCCCGCCATTGAGCAGGTCTTTGAGGAGAGGTTTATCAATTGGCCCGTAGATAAGGAGGTCCTGCAAGCCATGATAGCCAAAACCTTCAAAAATTTCACGAGTGAAAACCCCAATCAGAACCAACTGGCCGAGCTGACCCCCAATTGGACGGAAGACCGCCAGTTTATTACCGATCTGTTGGTCAATTCCATTCGGTATGCGGAAGAATACCAGCAATTGATCAGTGCAAAAACCAAAAACTGGGAATCAGATCGAATTGCATTATTGGATAACTTGTTAATGCGGATGGCGATCTGTGAGCTGATCAATTTTCCAACCATACCCGTAAAGGTAACCATCAACGAATATATCGAAATCTCGAAAGTATTCAGCACAGCCAAGAGCAACACCTTTATCAATGGAATTCTGGATAAGATTCTCGGTGAGTTGCAAACGGTAGGCCGGATCCGTAAACATGGGAGAGGACTTGTACAATAGACATATAGTTGTAAATATCAATAAGCGTGTTATGAAGTGGATATTTTTAGTTTTTGCCGGACTCATGGTCATTGTGTCCTGCAATAATCAAAGCAACCAAGAGCAAAAAGCAGCCGAAATCCCGTTGGAACAACAGGGGAAACAGCCCGTCGGGCAAACCATCATACCGGGTGCAGATTCATCGGGTGCGGTAATGGAAGTAAAAAGTGATTCATATGACTTTGGAGAAATCAAAGAGGGAGAAAAAGTTGAACATGAATTTACCTTTACGAATACCGGTGATGAACCGTTGATTATTTCGCAAGTGCAAGCATCCTGTGGATGTACTACACCGGAATACTCGAAAAATCCGATAGCGCCGGGCGAGGCGGGTAAAGTGAAGGTTGTGTTCAACAGTGCCGGGCAATCGGGAAAACAGCATAAGGTGATCACGGTCACATCCAATGCAGCTAGTCCGAATACGCTTTTGCATCTGAGGGGAGAGGTGAAGAAGTAAACCAGTGAGCAAGGGAACCAGTGAGTAAGGGAACCGGTGAGGAAGTGTGAGAAGCTGGTAAAGGAAGTTTACGTAAACAGCGGTAACGGTCGGTGGCTGATAGCCGATCGACAGCAATAGTAAAAACAAGAAAAACAAATAACGACTAACAATGATTACATCAACAATTTTTTTACAAGCTGGCGGGTCTGGCGCGGCGGGCGGAATCATGGGCTTTTTGCCGATGATCCTGATTATCGTGGTCTTTTATTTCTTCATGATCAGACCGCAGATGAAAAAGGCGAAAGATCATAAAAAATATATTGAGGAACTGAAAGTAAATGATCGGGTGGTGACGACTGCGGGAATACATGGTCGCATTGTGGAGATCTCTGAAACGACTTTCCTGGTGGATGTTGGAGGTGGAGTGAAAATCCGCTTCGATAAATCGGCCATTGCGCTGGACGCTTCCAAAGCGTTAAACGCCGCACCGAAAGCCTGATCGGCGCGTTTGCTTATACCCCTCACTTTTGCTAAGTTTGCGTAGATGCCGGTACCGAATTTAAATAAGACCCAACGGCGCAAACTTAGCATTTTTATAAAATGCATTGTCTTTTCATTTCTGGCCTGGGCGCTTTTTGCGGTGTCCAATAATTACGTTTTTACGGTGAAATCCGGAGTTCAATATGTCAACATACCGGATAACCGCGCATTTCATCCGCTGCAGTCGGATACGGTGAACGTACAATTGGAAGCCACTGGATGGCAGCTGCTGTTTTCAACGCTGCGGTCGGTACGGCCCACCATTCAGGTTGATCTCAGCGGATTGCAAAGCCGCAACTGGATCGTGCTTAGCAACCAGATAGGCTTTATCAACCGGCAGTTTCCCGAAAATCAGCGGGTCATGTCGGTAACCCCCGATACCCTGTATTTTGATTTTTCCAAACAAACCGAGCGTAAAGTGCCGGTGAAGGCCCTGTATAATCTGCAATTCAGCAAGCAATACGACGTGATTGACAAATTGCGTATTTCACCCGAATACGTTACCATTACCGGCCCGCTTGAAGACGTCGTGCAGATCGAACGCTGGGAAACGGATACCATACGGTATACGAACGTCAACAGCAATGTCCATACGGTCGTCGACCTGAAGCAAAACCAGCGCGCCAATATCAATGTATATCCCACATCGGTAGAAGTGGACATCCCTGTGGGGGAGGTCACTGAAAAGATTCTCGAGGTACCGTTGAAAGCCGAGAATGCCAAGCAGTTCAGTTCGGTGAAGTTATTGCCCGGGAAAGTCAAGCTTACGGTAATCGTCTCGTTGCGCGATTTCACGAAAGTCACGGCAAACACGTTTGAAGCCGTGGTAAATATGGACGATTGGATAGAAAATGATGTGCGCAGTTTGCCGGTTATCATTACGCAGATGCCTGATTTTTGCAAACTGGTAAAAATCGAACCGCAGAATGTCGACTTTTTTGTGAGAAAATGAAAACGCAGTTAAAGATCGGAGTGACGGGGGGAATCGGCAGCGGTAAGTCTGTCGTATGCCGGATTTTCAATGTGCTGGGAATACCGGTTTTTGACGCCGATGCGGAGGCGAAGCGGCTGATGACCATCGATTCAGCGTTGGCGGATGCGATCCGGACCGAGTTTGGCAAAGAAGCTTATCATTCCGATGGAACGTTAAATCGGCCCTATATGGCCGCTCAGGTGTTCAGCGATGATGAGCGGTTACGAATACTGAATGCATTGGTACATCCGGTGGTCATTCGCGCAGGGGAGGAGTGGGCCGCGAGACAGGAAGCACCCTATACCATCAAGGAGGCCGCATTGTTGTTTGAAAGTGGGTCGTTCACGTTGAATCACTATACGATATTGGTATCGGCCCCGGTCCAGCTGCGGATCGGGCGGGTGATGAAACGCGACGGCATAACGGCCGAACAGGTAGCCGCGAGGATGGAGCGGCAGTGGCCGGAAGAGAGAAAGAGGCAACAGGCCGATTTTGTGATCATTAACGACGGTATACAAGCCCTCATTCCCCAGGTGTTGGCGCTCGATAAACAGTTCCGCTCAGGCCAAATCTAATGGAGAATATATTGCCGGATTTCCTGGTCAAGCGGCAGGAAGGTTACTATTGCAGATATGGCGATTTTTTTGTTGATCCGTTGCTGCCTGTGCAGCGGGCGGTCGTATCCCATGCCCATGCCGATCATGCCAGTCCCGGGCACGAGCAAATCTGCTGCACCCCGCCGACGGCGGCGTTCATGCAATACCGGTACAGCCGTCAGCCGCGTCATAGCTTTCGTGAGTTTTCCTATCATCAGCCTTTTACCGTCGGTGACGTCCGGTTGTTCTTTATTCCAGCAGGGCACATGCTGGGTTCGGCACAGGTCGTGATGGAGTATAAAGGAGTACGGTATCTATTTACGGGCGACTATAAGTTGCAGGACGACGACACCTGTGAACCACTGGAAGTGGTGCAAGCGGACGTGCTCATTACCGAAAGCACATTTGCAGATCCGCAAATTATACACCCCGACCCGGTAACCGAAATCGGTAAAATAAACGATAAGCCCCATCACATCCTATTGGGAGCTTATGCGCTGGGCAAAGCGCAGCGGTTGACCTCTTTGATCAACCGGTATTGTCCCGACAGGAGGGTATTGGTACATCATGGAATTCTACCCCTGCACCGCCTGTATGCTTCGTTGGGAATTTCGCAGCTGAAGTACGAGCCTTATAATCGGCGGGAGATGAAAACCACTGCGGCGCATCACATATACCTTGTTCCGCCGATGACTTTCAGCAGCTATTACCGAGCGACCAACGTGGTCCGGGTATTTGCTTCCGGTTGGAAACATTTACAGCGATCCAATGATATGGATCTCTATATTTCGGATCATGTGGATTGGAACGACATCCTGGCCTACGTGGTGCGGGTAAATCCGCGGGAAATCTGGACCGTACATGGCGACGGCACGCATTTGAGGGAGCACTTTTCCGGCCACATATCCGTTAGGGAACTCAATGGCGCTTGAGTCGATCAGGATAGATTCCCGATTTGCGGATCCGTAAACCCGATTTTCCCCGTTTCTACCCTACCTGCATAGTGCCAAAAGGCATCCGGTATCGTCTCCACCGTAACCGTCAAGTCGTACCAACTATGACTAGCGGAGAGTTTGAGGATTGTCATTTCGGTGGCTCCGGCAGCCAAAGGCAGGATGCGGTTTGGCATCCCATATGCTTGATCTTTGATATGTGCGCGCAACGGGGCTTGACTGTTATTTTTCAATGAAAGGCATACGTTGCCTGTAGGTTGTCCATCGGCCGTTTCGTAGCGCAATTGAACGGAAAATTCCGTGGCGTCGCGACCGCTGAAGTGCCGGAAAAACCCATTTGGGCCATTGACCCGGATATCGTAACCGCTGTTGCCGATTTCAAATTCATCCGAGAGCTCGTCACCGGCAGCTACTGCGTAAGAGCGGATACGGCCTGCCTCATACACCGTGAAAGGTGCGCCCGCACTCTTTTTGCCAAAAAAGGTGTTTCCTGCTGTCAGTGTCAGCGTTAGGCTATGGTTTCCTGACAGGTCGGCGTACAGCTCATACGGCAGGGGCGGGGCGGGCTTTATGCCCGGTTCCTGCCTGGGCATATCCGGCAAATTCCACGGGCGTACGTGGGCCCTTGCCATATCGTCCGATCCTAGCTCGCGAAAATCCCGTGGACGGTCTCTAAATTGCGCTTGGTGAATGGCCTCCAAATACGGGTCCCGTTGGATGAACGGCAGGTTTCTATCAAGGTCTGCTTCACCGGCCGGTACGAAGGCTGCGGTCAGGTCTCCGCAGATTGTGCGTCTCCAAGCGCTGATGTTATCCTCCCGGATATTTGTGCCGAACTTTTGGTTCAGGAACGTTTCCAGGAATTGTAAAGTCGACGTATGGTCGTATACTTGCGAGCAGACATTTCCGCCCCTTGTCCAAGGCGAAGCAATGATCAGGGGTACGCGGTATCCCAGACCGATGGCGGCTCCCCGCGCATCCTTTGGCTTCTTTCCTTCGGCCAACTCCTGTTCAAGCGACGTGTATTCGATACGTGGATCGATGCCTTCGGAACATTTGCCGCTGTTCTTTTTGCCCGGATCCGGCGGTACGAAAGGAGGGATATGGTCAAAGTAACCGTCGTTCTCATCGTACGTCATAATCAAGATGGTTTTCCGCCATACATCCGGATTTTTGGTCAGCGTATCCATAATCTCCGATAGGTACCAGGAGCCGTACCAGGGAGCCGTAGGATGGTCCGAATATTTTTCCGCCGGCACCATCCAGGATACCGTTGGTAGCGTGCCAGCTTCCACATCTTTCCGGAAGGCATGCAATATATCCCCCTTGGGTACGGTTAGTTCGTGAACATTACCGGCCTGGTCCGTATAGGATAGCATCTCCAGACGGTGGAAATCGGGATCTTCGCGGTTGGTCGTGAATGCCCGGCGGAATAAGCTTTTCTCCGTTTCACTCAGTTTATCAAAATTTTCAGCCGCCCACTGATTGGCCTCGTGATGCGCTTTTTCGAGAACCTCCTCTTTTTTTTCCAGCGCGTTTTTGGCCTTGCTGTAGGCTGCGCTTCCCGGCTCCTCGTTCCGCAATTTTTGCCGTAGCTCATGTATTTCTTCCGGAAGTTCGCGCAGTTGGCGTTGAAGGCCGGGCAGGTATCGCGATGTAAAGCGCACGTGATAGCGCTCAAACAGCTCCAGCGGATTGCAGCCGAAATTGGCTAGCCACGACCGTTCCTCACCCACAAACCCACCGCCACAGGTTACGTCATTCTGGTATACCTTCCAGCTGACACCGGCCTCTTCGAGGCGTTCCGGAAATGTCTTCCAGCGTCCCTCACCCAGGGAAGGTCGTTGCGCATCCAAGCTTTACTGGTGTGCGTAGGGGCCTCCCGTACGGTACCTGTCCAGAAGAACATGCGGTTCGGCCAGGTGCTGGTCATGCCCGAGCAGAAGTTTTGGTCGCATACCGTAAAGGCATCTGCCAAGGCATAGTTAAAAGGAATGTCCTGCCGGTTGTAATACCCCATGGTGAGCGGGATGTTATCGTCGGCACGCCCGCGTTTCTTTGCTTCGATCCAGTTATCGTGCCATCCGCCGTTGTATGCGTCTACCTGGCTGGCTCTGGAGTGCGGTACGGCCCCCATCCACGTAGCTTTCGTTTCTTTAAGATTCAGACGGAAAGGCGCATACGTGTGTCCTTCGCGGTCCGATTGAAACCATACCGGATTACCATTGGGCAAGGATACGTAACGGGGATCGTTAAAGCCCCGAACGCCGCTTAATGTCCCTAGACTGTGGTCAAAGGATCGGTTTTCCTGCATCAGAATGACAACATGTTCCGCATCCAGAAACGTGCTTCCAGGGGTCGGCTGGATGGCCAACGCCCGTTGAATAGCCGGCGGAAGGTTGTTTGCCAAGCCGGTCGCTCCGGCAAGGATCGTGAGTTTTTTCAGAAATTCTCTCCGGTTTTCCATGGTAATCCTACGCTATTTGCCCAACCATAGAAATGCCAATGCGGCAAGGGAAGCTCCCAATAAGGGACCGACTATGGGAACCCAGGCGTACCCCAGATCAAAAGGCGCCTTGTTGTTAATCGGCAGCAATGCATGCACGATGCGTGGCCCCAGGTCGCGGGCCGGATTGATCGCGTAGCCCGTGGTACCTCCCAGGGCTAAGCCGATTACCCAGACGACAAAGGCTACCGGGATGGCCCCCAAAGATCCTAAACCAATCGGAATGGCCGCGTCCGACGTATTGTTGAGCGTGGCGTCGGTGAAATAGAAAACGGCGAACAGCAGCACAAATGTACCCACTACCTCGCTGATCAGATTCACGGGGAGATTCCGGATCGCCGGTGCGGTGCAGAAGACGGCCTGTTTTGCGCCGGAATCTGCCGTGGCTTTGAAATGGTCTTTGTAAATCAACCACACCAGGAAGGCACCGCTCATCGCGCCGATGAACTGCGCGAGGATGTAGGAAGCTACTTCACCCGGCCCTAGATTACCCGCAATCCACATGGCCAGGGTAACCGCCGGATTCAGGTGGGCACCGCTGTAGGGACCGGCGATCACCACCCCTACAAATACGCCCAGCGCCCAAGCCGTGGTGATCACAATCCAGCCACTGTTGTTCCCCTTGGTCCCGGTTAGAACCACGTTGGCCACGACGCCGCCGCCGAGCAAGATGAGAAATCCGGTTCCGATAATTTCTGCGATAAATGGAGTCATAATGGGTTGTTGTTTGGTTCCTTCTTCACTTAAAATGTTTTGCGGTTTCCACCGCGGCGTGCCAGCGTTCCAAAGAGGTAGCCGCATCAAAGTCCCCATCCGGCGCAAACGTTTTATCAATCTGCCATTGGCTTTGGATGTCGTCAGTACTTTTCCACAGTCCGACAGCAAGGCCTGCTAAATAAGCGGCTCCTATGGCGGTGGTTTCCGTAATTTGGGGCCGGACCACGCTTGCCTGCAGGATGTCGGCCTGGAATTGAAGCAGTAAGTTGTTCGCTGTTGCTCCACCGTCTACACGGAGTTCCTTGATCTCCGCATTGGCGTCGGCCTCCATCGCACGCAGGATGTCTACGGTTTGGAAGGCGATGCCCTCCAATGCCGCACGCGCGATGTGCGAGGCGTTGCTGCCCCGGGTGAGGCCCACGATGGTGCCCCTGGCGTACGGGTCCCAATGTGGTGCACCGAGGCCGGCAAATGCCGGTACCAGGTAAACACCGTCCGTATCTTTGACTTTCGAGGCCAGTTCTTCGACATCTGCTGAATTCCGGATGATGCCCAGCCCATCGCGCAGCCATTGCACGATAGCGCCGCCGATAAAGATGCTGCCCTCAAGGGCATAGCTTACCTGATCACCTAGTTTCCATGCGATGGTAGTAACCAAATTGTTGTCAGACAATACGGGTTTATTCCCAATGTTCATCAGCATAAAGCATCCGGTGCCATAGGTGTTTTTTACCATTCCGATTTTTGTGCAAAGTTGACCGAAGAGTGCAGCTTGCTGGTCGCCGGCAATGCCCGCAATGGGAATTTTGGCGGCCAGAATATTGGCTGCGGTTTCGCCGTAGATTTCAGATGAACTCCGTACTTCCGGCAGCATACTTTTGGGCACGTCAAACAGTGTCAGGAGTTCGTCATCCCATGCCAGAGTATGGATGTTGTAGAGCATGGTTCGCGAGGCATTGGATACATCGGTGAGGTGTTTTTGACCGCCGGTGAGGTTCCAGACCAACCAGCTGTCTACCGTTCCGAAAGCTAGTTCTCCCTTTTCCGCTTTTTCGCGGGCTCCTGCTACGTTATTGAGTATCCAGTTGATTTTGCTGGCTGAAAAATAAGCATCGATGAGCAGTCCGGTTTTCTGACGGATGGTATCGCTGTGTCCCTTGTCTTTGAGCTCGTCACAGTATGACGCGGTACGCCGGTCTTGCCATACAATGGCCGGACAAATGGGACGGCCGCTGGCGCGGTCCCACACCACGGCCGTTTCCCGCTGGTTGGTGATTCCGATGGCGGCAATGGACGAAGCCTTCAAGCCCGCCTTTGCCACGGCTTCCGTGGCTACGGAAAGCTGGCTGGACCATATTTCCTGTGCATCATGCTCCACCCAACCCGATTGCGGGTAGTATTGTTTGAATTCTTTCTGGGCAACGGCCACTATGCTGCCCTCTTTATCGAAAATAATGGCACGGGAACTGGTGGTTCCCTGGTCTAACGCTAAAATATATTGACTCATAATTTAAATTTGCCGATGTCGGATTTGTCTTTGTCAAAGCTAAAAAATGTTTGATTCAAAACAAATTGAATTAGAAAGAAACTCCGATAATGGCGGTTTGTTGTTAAATGAAATCAAATGAAAGTATCTTGGACCTAGGGCTTTGTCCTAATGTGCCACAACGATGGCTTGTAAGCATCGCGACGGCTCCTTGCCCGGGCTAATCGTGGCTCGGGCAAGGAACATGCGTCACTGCATCACTTCAATACGGTTACCAGAATATCATCCAAAAATATACGGTTTTTGTTAATTGGTGCCCCGGACTCCGGACGCAGGTCGTAGTCACCACCCAAAAACCAGATCTGAGTTTCAGCGGTGGCGCCAGTAATCGTAAAAGACCGCGTCGTTTCGGGAGCTTTCCAAATCTCCGTGCAGTTGGGATCCAAGGTGTAATTAGGCCAATTGTCAATGGAGAACTCACTTACATTGACGGTACCGGGACCGGTAACGCCTACTTTAAGGACGGAACCATCTCTTGCTCCTCCGGCGGTTTCGTAAGGCACAGCCTTGAAGGATACCCGCAGATTCTGGGTGCCTTGCACTTCAGACAGTTTTGGGCTGAGTATGTCCGATCCATAGTTTGTTTTTCCGAGTTTGACAAAGCCCTGACGGGCGTATGTAGACGGAATGCCATCGGCAGACGGATTGCGCCAGCCCCAGCCCCTCGCTAATTCCGCGGCGCTCCAATTATCGATTCGGGTTTCCCCGGAGGTCGTATAAAAAATGGCACTTCCATACGTCAGCCAGTTAAAATCTTCATAGAGTACTACCTCCATGCCTTCCTGAATGACTTCAAATACGCCGGGGATTTGTTCGCCGTCTAGGTAGAAGACTAAACCGGCCGTACGCGATTCAGGCGTAGTATTGATATCGACATTCACCGTCACACCCGTATCAAAACGACCCTCCATCGGTTCGATGCTCAGCCAATCTGTCCCTTCAGGTATTTCGATTTTCCACTCGCCTGTAGAACGGACCACATATCGGCCGTGAAGCCCACCTTCCGGAGCTTCTAAACCGGGAAGTCCATCCAGGTGTACATAGGCATCATCACCTCCGCCTGACTCATCACGCGCCTCTTGCTCGATTTTCAACACGTTGTTCTGAATCTTGCCGTCCACGACAAACGTCAGGATCGATTGGCGGGGTTCCGGTGTCGTATTCCTGCCGACCGTAACTGTAAATGTTCCTTCGCCCTGCCCTTCGTTGGGGGCTATTTTTAACCACCTTTCGTCGGATAAGGGCTCAACCTTCCATATGCCCGCCGACTGAACTGTGAAGGTTTGGGATGATCCTTCCGATGTGACGGTCATGGCCGTCGGGTTATCCTTCAAGGCAAAATGGGTGCCTTGCTCATTTTCTTTCTTACAGGAAAAAAAAGTTACAAAAAAGCCCAGGCATACGGTTCTCCACAGCGTAGGCGAAACCTTTTTTAAGTTCGTGTGATGATTTGTCTTCATGATTTAATCCCCTTACTTGATTTGCAACTCCACCCGTTCTTGCATGACATTGGTAACACCGTCGATTGTATACTCGTATTTCAGGAGGAACACGTTGGTTCTTCTCCCAAAAGCTTCTTCGACCCTGAATATATTCGGATACTGGGGGTCGTTGTCCAATTGGACCACTTGTATGTCCTTATACGGTTTGATCTTCACCTTTTTGTCCTCATCCACCTCCAGTATGATGGACTTTTTTGCGATGGACTCCTCGGTCGATTCGAAGGTTTCGTTGCCCGCGATCATCCGGACACTGTTGTGGGTTAACGGAAAAAGTTGCTTGTTTGCCGCGCTTACCATGTCGTTGATCAATCCGGTCATGGTATAAACGGAATTATCCGCTTGCGAGGCGTAATCATTCTGGATGAGTACCTGATAAAGCATAGTGCTTTTCTTCGGGTTCAATTCGACTCCTGAGACGTCGGTAGCTCGTAGTCCGATAAAATAGCTCGAATCCGGTGATAGGCCCTCCGGGCGCAATTTGATCGAAGTTCGCCCCGTGCGTTCGCCCGCGTTGATCTGGATATTGTAATCTGCAATTTCATACTTGTCTGCTGGTAATAGCTTTGCATACAACGTTTCGTCCGCATCGTAAAGTGACCAATTATAAGCAGCCAGCGGTTCGGGGTCTTCCTCCAACCGGATAACCAAGTTTTTATCCGGAGCATGCGTACCTCCGGTAGAAGCTGCGATATATCCGATAATTTCTTCTTCACCCGTCAGGTGAACGACTTCCTGAAACGTATTGTGGTAGTCGCTGCTGATCAACGCGACTTCATTCTTATACATCTCTTTTTCGAAAACTGCATCGTCGTTGCAGGATGCAAACACTGTAGTCAGTGCAAGCATAGCGATATAACTTCCTTTCATTTTTTTCTTTTATCGTTTTACCCTAGTTATAGCCCGGATTCTGATCAAGAGAAGGCAACCTCCTCAACTCGGCGCGTGGTATCGGTACCCAAACGAATTTCTTGTCGACTACCCGCGTAAGGAACGATGAAGTACCGGGGGTGGTGCGTCTGTAATAGGTCTCCCGTGTTGCGCCATCTGGGTTCATGCCCCGCAAGGGCTCGCGTTCGGTTTCTTCATAAATACCCCATCTGCGTACGTCATAAAAGCGACGGTTCTCCCATAGGAACTCAACCATGCGTTCGCGTTCGATTTGTTGCTGAACGACCGTTGCGTTAGCAAGCTGGCTGTCGGATAATCCGGGCAGCCCCGCACGATAGCGCACCAGGTTGAAGGCACTTTTGATCGCTTCGGCATCCCGGCTAACGGTGAACTGCTCGTTACCGAGTTGCACGGTGTGGGTGCCTGTCAGATTGTTCAGGGCTTCCGCGTACGATAGCAGGATTTCTGCATACCGGATGATGGGATATGCCTTGGGGATATGCCGCGCACCTGTGCCATTAAAGGCATCATACGGGTGGTTGAATTTCTTGATCACATATCCGGTAATCGGATAATTGGGAGAGGCAGCGCTAACACCGCCCCGGCCATCTACATCCTGGTAGTAGTACTTTGCGGTATGGGTATTGATCGTTGTACTGGACAAGGCCTGCCACACGGCTTCGTTAAACCCGATGGATGCATAGAACCGCATCTCGCGGTTGGCATACATTTTAAATACCCCGGCATTGAGCGGATACCCCGAGAAAAACTTCGCCTGTTCGGTAAAAAGATCATTGAACGTTCCACCAGACGGAAGATCCGCTTCGGTTTCGAAATAGGTGTCGCCGCGAGCTTCTTCTTTGGTACGCCCATCCTCCATCAGGTAGGCATCCACCACTTTCTGGGTCACGGAGAAACGCCCCCAGCCACCCAACGACGGCGGCATCGAGCCTCTGCTGATATATTCTGCGATGTATCCGGTGTTTCTACCCCAAATCAATTCCGGATTGATGGCGGCCACTGCCTCGCCGGTAAAGATATCCGAGTAGGACCTGAACGCATCGATACCGGAGGCTCCGTTGGGATAGCTGTTATAGAAATTGGGATCCGAGGTAACGCCCGCAGGGAGTTCTGGGGTTTGCTCATATGCCGGCACGGTATAGAGCCGGTACAATCCCAGGTCCATCACCCGTTTAGCGGCGGCAGCCGCCACTGCCCAGCGGCGTTCGTCGTATTGCTGGGACACATAGTGCACACCGTCGGTCGACCGTGTCCAGTTGCCGTAGTAGGAACTCGCGACCGTTCCGCCGTTAAACAGCGGACTGGCATGTATCAACCGCAGCCTGGCGATCAGAGCGAGCGCGGCGCCTTTTGTGGGACGCCCGAATTCCAGGATATTGGTTTCTCCGGGAAGCAACTGGGCCGCTTTTTCAAACTCGTCGCACGTATAGTCCATCGTTTCGTCGTAGGTCGCCCGTGGACGGTCGTAATATTCCAGGGATTCGTTGGTATTCACCACCTCGTCGCCCAGTAAAATTGCAGGGCCGTAATCAACCAGGATGTTATAGTAGGCATAGGCGCGGATGAAGCGTGTGTATCCTTCGATCCGAATCCGGTCCACATTGGTCATGTCTCTGGGACTCTCCAGATTTTGCAGAATCAGGTTACATTTCCGGATGATTTTGTAGTAATTTCCCCATTGGTTGAGATTATACTCGTTTGGGGATTTGTATCCAAAATAATCTGGGCTGATATTTCCGGTCACGAAATCCATCCCGAAATAGACATTGGCGGATCCGCCGCCGGTAAGCCCGTTGAATCCCTCATCGGTAGCCATGGGACCCGGTGTGTAACCGTATCGGATGGTGTTTGATTCATCCGGAAACATCGCCGCCGCGCCCCACATGTAAGCTTCCATATACCGGGTATTGGCAAATGCCGAATCGATGTTGAATTCATCGTCGAAGTAATCGTCGATATTCAGGTAATCCTTACAGGATGTCACCACGGCAACCAGCTGGATGATGATGGCTGCTTTCGCAATTCGTTGTATGATAATTGACTTTCTCATGTCATTGATGTCTGTAGCCTTAAAAATTGATGTATACTTGTGCCGAATACGTCGTAGGAATCGGGTACTTACGACCGTTCCATGCGGCTTGTTCCGGATCAAATATTTTCACTTGATCCCATATGTAGAGGTTGTTGCCCACAAACTGCAGGTCCATCGAAGATATGCCGAACTTTTTCAGGAACACCGGGTTTATGTGATAGTTCACGGTAATTTCCTGCAGCCGGAGGTAGCGAGCATCGCCTTGCCAGAAGGTAGACAACTGGCTGTTGTTGCTATTATTGCCATATTGGAGGCGCGGGAAGCGGGCGTTCGGGTTTTCAGCCAATGAAAGGTCGATGCCCTGCTGCAGGGCGTATTCCCGTGGAATCCACCGGTTTCTGGGGTCAGCGGCCAAGGTAAGTACATTGCCTTCCGTGCCTTGGAAGAAGGGCATGTAACCCATGCCGTTGGTGACGATTTGCTTCCGGCCTTCCCAGCTTTTCCAATCGTCTGTTACCCGCTCTTCCATTGACTGCCCGACATAGAAAAACGAAGTTTTTCCCGTTCCTTTAAACAGGATGCCCAACGTCAGGTTCTTATAGCGGAATTCTCCCCCAAAACCGTACATCGTCAGCGGGTAATTGCTGTGGGTCAGCGGTACCTTATCAAGGTCATTAATTACGCCGTCTCCGTTGACGTCTTTGTATTTGATATCACCCGGCATGACCGTTCCAAACGTCTGTCTGGGACTGTATTTGATGTCGTCTTCGTCTTTAAAAAGCCCAATCGCTTGGAAACCGCGGATCGAATTGTGCGGGTAACCGTTAAATTCGAGATAAGGATATTCCAAATAAGCCTGCTCCCAGTTCTGCACCACATTTTTGGAATAGGTGAAGTTGCCCCGTACGGTGAAGCCGAAGTCGGGAGATACCTGTGCCGTGTAGCTGATGTTTCCATCGGCTCCGGAGCTTTTCATCCGGCCCACATTGGCAAAGGGGTTGGATATGACCCCTACGTATTCAGGTACCTGCACCCGCTGCTGAAAAATCCCATTGCGCTGGTCTTTGAAAAAGTCAACAACAAACTCGATTTTATCGTCCAAAAGCCGGCCTTCAATCCCCAGATTGGACTTGATTGCTCGTTCCCAGGCGAGGTTATCCGCCCCGATCCGGGTTTCATTGATCGTTTCGATGTCGGGAATACCCCATGCGTTGCCTGAACCTTGATCGGCCTTCGTCAGGTAAGGGAAACGGATGCTGGTGATGCGGTCGTTCCCCACGGTGCCATACGACGCCCGGATCTTGAAGTAGTCGAGCCAGGGCATCTTCTCCTGCACGAATTGGTAGCCTGTAGGCACCCAGCCCAATGCAATGGAGGGGAAGAAACCATATTGCCTGCCCGGCTGGAAGTTTTCGGACCCGGTATACCCAAAGTTGACATCCAACAGGTAGGTGTCCCGGAAGCCGTAGGTCAATCGGCTGGATACTCCCTGGTAGCGCAGCGGGATGGCGGATAGATTATTCGTCGCATCTTTGGTGTCTTTCGCATCGCTGAGGTAGTAATAGATCAGCGCGGATGTCCGGTGGTCTTCGCCGAACTGCTGGTCGTAATTGATAGCCGACTCCATGAAAAATTTGCGGTACTGACGTGTCAACTGCTCGTACGATGCACTTTGCTCCTGTACGCGTTCCATCATCATGAGCGACCCGTCGTAATTCCTTCCGGTTGCCTCATAAAGGGCTGGCTGCACCCACCTTCGCTCTTTGAAATAGCTGTTGACATCGTAAGCGCCCTGAATACGGAATTTAAGTCCATCTAACACGCTCGAAAGATTCTGGTTCAGGGCAAGGGTCGCTTTGCCTTTAAACAGCTGGTCGGAAGCTTTGCCCGTGCGGTTGATCATGACATAGGGCGACGACCGGTCGCCCGTACCACGGCCGGGTAACAGGCCGTTGGAGTACTGGGTGGGGATCGCCAATGGCGTGAGCCGCGACTGCGTACCCCAGATGTAATCGGTATTGGCTACGCCGGGCTGATCCAGCCGGGATAAGAAACCATCCGATCCCAGGAAGACCTCCGTGGTTTTCGTTAGGTTGAGGTTCAGGTTAATCCGGTAATTGTAGGTGTTGTACCCGACATTCGAACTATACACACTGTTTTTATCTACCTTGTAAGCCGCGGTTTCCGAATTGCCGCCCAGGCTCAGGAAATAGCGGGCCACCTCACTGCCCCCTCGGCCGCTTACATAGTAGCTCTGCCGCCAGAAGTTATCTCTGAGAATCTCGTTCTGCCAGCTCACGTCGGGATACATGTCCGGATCCAGTCCATCCCGGATAATCCCCAGCTCGGTTTCGTTGTACAGCGGCGATTCACCGCGGACGATGCTGGCTTCATTGGCCAATTGTGCATAGTCATACGCGCGCAGGTATTGCGGCAGGCGATTGAGCCGCGAAAGGGTTGTGTTGGCCCGTGCGGTAATCTGGATCCGATCCACGAGACCCCGCTTGGTGGTAACCAACACCACGCCATTGGCACCCCTCACACCATAAACCGCAGTGGCCGAGGCGTCTTTGAGGATGGAAAAGCTCTCGATATCTGCTGGATCCAGCGTGTTCAGATCTCCTTCCAACCCATCGATCAGCACGAGGGCGCTGCTGTTAGCTCCGAATGTGCCGATACCCCGTACCCAGAATTCGGCAAGGTTCCGCCCGGGTTCGCCGCTGGTTTGCATCGAAATTACGCCCGCTGCCCGTCCGCCAAGCAAATTGGTAATGGACGGGGCAGGGCTCTGAAGCTCTTTGACATCGACCGTTGTGATGGCGCCGACCGAACTGATTTTCCGTTGTGAAGTTCCGAGGCCGACCACGACGACTTCGTCGAGGGCCTCACTCTTATCGGTGAGCGCAATGGACAGATTTGTGGTTGATTCGACGGCAACATGCTCAAAGGGTTCATAACCGACGTACGTAAACACCAGCCGGTCCCCATAAACCACGTTTATGCTAAACTCCCCATCCGCATTGGTTGAGGTGCCCGTGGTCGCTTTGTCCTTGATATAAATCGATACGCTGGATAACGGTTCGCCAGCTTCATTGACGACCGTGCCCGCAATCGTTAACGCTTCCCCTTGCTGTGCAAGCGCGGTGGTGAACGATGCATATAGTGATAGTACGCACAAAAAAATGTGAATAATCTTCATTGGTTAAGTGGTTTAATTATTCGATGACTAATTTGCGGATACGGGCATTACCCCAATCGGCGATGTAAATATCCCCCTGCTCATTGACCGCCACTCCCCAGGGACTGTTGAACTGGGATTCGACCGGCCCGCCGTCCCGGTAACCGGAGACACCCGGTTGCCCGGCTACCGTCGTGACGACACCGTCGGCCGACAGCATGCGGATGCAGTGGTTGCCATAGTCGGCAATGAACATGTTTCCATCGTTATCAAACTTGATGTCTTTCGGGTAGTTGAATACGGCGTCTTCTACCGGACCATCGCGGAAACCACTGCCGCCGGGTGCATTGATCCGTCTAAATCCGCCTGTCCCGTTCGGATCACGAAGATCCAGCACCATGATACCCTGTCTGAATTCGACCGGAGAGGCATTCGAATGAAGGGTTATGTAGAGTTCCCAAGGCTTGGCCGGGTTAATTGCTTGCCCGTATTGGGAGCCGTAGGGGCCTTGATGTACGATCTTCGCTTCGTAGGTGTCAGGATGTATCTTCGCGACCTTACCATCACGGAACCGGGTATAGAGATATCCGTCGTAGGGACAGAAAGAGACAAAGTTTGCGTACCGGTCGGCCCATACGATGGAGTTATAATCCGCTTCGGAAAAGGATGCATTGCGCTGGCGTGGGTTCCAGGCTTCCCTCGGGTCAAAGGAGAAAAATACTTCCGGAACCGATTCGTGTGAAGCGGTCAGCACACCGGTAACGCGGTCTACAGTCAGACCGTTTGCGTACAAGACGCGAACGTCGGCATTTTCTGCCTCGTACAGCGTCGTCACGATGTTCTGCTGCTCGTTGATCCGGGCTACGCCAAATGTACCACCATCCCGCCAAGACATGAATATATTGCCTTCGGCATCCAGTTCGAGGTACTTGCCATATACCTGAGCCGTGGCAATCGGTCCGGGCTTATAGGCCGTTTGTCCGTTCCCCGTTACGGTGGTTACCTGCGCCTGGGCCGTGTAGGTGAATGTGTCGTCGTAAGTGGCGGATTGGTCTCCGATAACCACTTTGATTACCGGATTGTCGCCGGGAAGGCGCGGCACGATGGCATAAATCCGGTCTCCGCTGGAGGAAACGACGGCAGCCCGGGTGTTGTTGAAGTACACCTTGATTTGGCTGGTGTCACTTCCGAAATTCTCGCCATCCAATAAAATCTGGTCGCGTGCTCCTCCCTCGTGTGGCGAGAAGGAGCTCAGTGTGATGGGTTCATTTGGGTTGTGTACTTTACGTTGAGCTTGCTCTTCGTTTTTGCAGGCAAACAAAAGAGACAACACACATAACATACACATAAGTGAAGGGTAGTGTTTCATGGCATAATTATTAGTTAAATTTCCAAAAGGCCTTATGGCCGCAAGATTGAGAATCTATTGTTTGGTTTCTGTTAATAGCAGGTTACAATAACATGAAGCTTTTTTGTGTGGCTAAAAATACTGCTCAATCGAGCTGTATCCGAAATAAATCGAAGCATTGTGCGTACACCGTAGATTGCGGCGTTTACTGCGAAAATTGCGTTTCTTTCATAATTAACAGGTGTTTAATGTAAATCAATTGGTTAGTTCGCATGAAAACCTGTTCGTTTTCCTCCCATGTTTCCATTACGTAAGCAAAAGTAATGAAATAAAAACAAAACAAACAAAAGTAAAAGAAAATTAATGAAATTTTATTTATCGTTATTTTGGTTGAATTCGAATCGAAAGGGTGGTAAGCGCAATAAAATAAGAAATGATATTGCGAAGATGCGGTTATTTTTTTAGTTGATAGGCCAGTGCGGTCTCGCGGAACTGAGTCAGCTGCGACGCAATCCAATCTCCGTCATTGCCCAGTTCCCCAGCCATTACTTCTGCAACTTTCGGTGCCATTTCAATGGCAGCTGACACATCAAGGAATAGGATTCTCAATCGGCGGGCCAGTACATCTTCAACCGTACGCGCCATTTCGTGCCGGGTCGCCCAAATCACCTCTGCGACGAGGTGTTCAAAGTTTGCATGGAGTTTTTCCTGCCAAGCCGGGTTTGTACGTGCCAGTTGCTGGATTTTTGGTGCATCGCTGCCATAAACCTCCCAGTGGCCGCTGGGTTGCTCATGGGTATGTCCATGGATTTTGAGAGAGGCCGTCTGGCAGGGTATGGGCTGAATCCCGCCAATTTCAAGTGCTTTGTTAACCGTATCCTCGGCCATTTTACGGTAGGTGGTCCATTTTCCGCCAGTGATGGTAATCAAGCCTGACGAACTGACGATCAGTTTATGGCTTCTTGATATTTCTTTGGTAGCGCCGCTTTCATTGGCCGGAGCCGCGAGCGGCCGAAGTCCGGCAAAAACACTTAATACGTCCTCTTTTTTGGGTGCTTTGGTGAGGTAGTTTGCTGCCGTTTCTAAAATAAAGTCAATTTCCTTGTCTGTAGGTTTGGGTTCAAGTGCATGATGGTCCACCGGTATGTCGGTGGTGCCAATAACCAGGTGGTTGTGCCAGGGTACACCGAAAAGTACACGCCCATCGCTGGTCTTTGGTATCATTAACGCTTCATTTCCTCCTATGAACGAGCGATCGATGACAATATGGGTGCCTTGGCTGGGTTTGACGATCGGTTTGTGGTCGCCGGTATCCATCGCCAAAATGTCGTCGACAAAGACGCCGGTCGCATTGACGACCATTTTGGCCTTCAGTTCATGGCTTGTACCGGTTTCCATATCTATAAAACGGATACCGTTTATGCGCCCGTTGTCCGATTTCAATAAATTGGTAACGCGGCAGTAGTTGATGACTGCGGCGCCGAAAGCGGCAGCCGTCTGCGCCAGGTTTATGGCTAATCGGGAATCGTCAAATTGCCCGTCAAAATAGCGTACACCGCCTTTTAGTCGGTCCGGTTTCAGCAAAGGAAAGTTTTTTCGGACTTCCTCTTTTGATACGAAGGTTGAATTGCCGATACGCCGACTGCCGGCTAACCAATCGTATAGCTTAAGGCCAATTAGGTATTTCCATTTACTGAAAACGGAATAACAGGGGATCACAAAAGGTTGAGAATGGGCTAAATGCGGGGCGTTGGCAAATAAGATGCCGCGTTCCCGCAAGGCTTCGTGGACCAGTTTAACATCGCCCATGGCTAGGTAACGAACGCCGCCGTGGACCAGTTTCGTGCTGCGACTTGATGTGCCCTTCGCGAAATCATGCTGTTCCAACAAGATCGTTTTAAGTCCTCTGGCGGCACCATCGACAGCAATTCCTAATCCGGTAGCCCCACCACCAATGATGGCTAAGTCATACTGTGGATTGCTGGAAACCTGTTTCAAGAATGAAATTCGATGGAATTGTTGGGGCTGCATAAAGCGTGTCTCTTATGACTGATTAATCGAAGCTTGTATTGTAATGCAAAAGTAAATGAAATTAAACATAATAAAAAGAAAATATCAAAAACTATTATTCGGCTGTACGCGGATTAAAATTTTCCAAAAATGACTACTTTCGCTTACTAAATATAAAAGCTATGAATAGCGTGGAACGCCACCAAGCCATACTGGATCAATTGAAAGAGAATGGATCCGTCAATGTACTGGAACTTTGCAAGCAGCTGAAAGTTTCGTCGGTTACCGTGAGAAAGGATTTAAAGTTATTGGAAGACCGGCAGCTGTTGTTTCGGACGCATGGGGGAGCGACGCTGATCAATCCCTATACCATCGATCGGACGGTCTTCGAAAAGGAGAAAATACAGACCTCGGAGAAAACTGCCATAGCCAAGGAAGCCGCATCGATGATTACAGCCAATGATTCCATCATTATTGCTTCAGGTACAACCGTTCAGGCGATGGCCCGGGAAATTCAACCCGTGGGTAATTTAACCGTGGTCACGTCGGCATTGAACGTGGCGGTGCAGCTGATCAAGCATCCGGATGTGGAAATTCTGCAACTGGGAGGAATTCTGCGTAAAAGTTCCACATCGGTAGCCGGACTGTATGCCGAGCAGATATTAGGCGATTTCTTTTGCAGTAAGCTTTTCCTGGGGGTAGACGGCATTGATTTGGAATTCGGGTTGACCACCACCAACGCACAAGAAGCACATCTGAACCGCAAAATGATGGAGGTTTCGCAAAAGGTGATTGTTCTGGCGGATTCCACAAAATTTGGCAGGCGGGGATTCGGCCGTATATGTGGAATCGATGAGGTGGATTACATCATTACCGATAGCGGCGTGTCTCCCCATACGGTAACCGCGTTGGAAAAGCTGGGGGTGAAGGTCACCGTCGTTTAGTATAGATCCGCCCGAGGTCATACTGTAATGTGAACTGTTGCTGATTGTCCAAGGCTCCAGGCGTGAAATGGAAACTCAGCGTAAACTTACCTTCCAGTCCTTTGTATTGCAGCGGTTTCCATCCGAGTTCCAGCCGGTTATAAAAATTGGCGGTATAAAAGCGGTCTCCATAACCCACATCCAACCCTTCACCGGCATATAGGGTGTTTGCGATAAATATTTTGCGGTATTCGGCGTAAAGATCTCCTAGGAATCCCTTGGGGAACCGCCAGTCGTAAATGCTTCGCAACCGGTCGTAGCCAATGATCCCGCCTGCACTGATGTCCAGTGAATCAAGGAAAACGAAAGGGGATAAGTCCAAGCCCAGCTTCAGTGCCGTGGCGCCATTGTCGCGTACAGGCATCTCATTGACATCCGTATTGTTTTTCCGGCCTGCATTGTGCCATAACGTAATATGGTGTGCAAGATAGAAGGCGTTCAGGTTCACACGGCCGGAAATGCCTACCATGAACTGCTCTCGTTCCGTTTCGGTCTGTCGGCTTGTCCAATCGATCCATATCTGTTGATGGAAATGCCTGCCGCCATACCGCCATAGCATCCCTTCGATGTTCGGCCGGTAATAACTTAAGGTGTCATTCAGCAATGCCCGCGGGTATTCGTTAAGCAGATCCCTGCGGGGAAACATCCCGATATAGAAATCGTGCCCGTCGTGTTTGTAATTATAATAGATCGTCGGGATAACCTGTTCCGCGGCGGTTCCCTTCGAGCCAAACTCGTGCAGGAAGTTCGCGCCGGCATGTAGGAAATGCATGCTGTCCAGCGAAAGGTTGATTTCCGGCGCGATGCGAACTCCCAGAATGGATTGCGAATACCGGCCCGATTTGGCGTATTCGCGGTTGTCTGCAAACCCATGAAAATTGACATTCCAGCCGAAATCCTGTGCATACGAGTGCGCACAGGTCAGTAGCGTGAAGAAGGTAAGGGTAAGGCGTTTGAGGGTACGCATAGCGGTTAGTTATTTACAATGGTTATGGGTATTTTCTTACTGTTTCTCGATCCGGCAAAGGGTGTCGTCCGGATGGAAAAAATCAGCCGGTAGTCATCCGGGACCTCCGGCATACGAAGCGTGGTTGAAAGGGTTGCCGTTTCACCCGGGGGGATGCGGACATGGCGGTAGTCACCGGGAATTTCCGTGAAGTTCCCCTGGTCGTAAATCTGCTGCGTAAAGCCGTATTCGATGAAACACTTCCACTTTCCTGCATTCGAGAACGAGATCGTATCGGCATAGGGATTGTAAACCTCCAGGTCTACCCGCTGCAGGGTTCCGGCACCGACGCGTTTTTCCATGTTCTTTACGGATATAGCGACCTTTTGATACGTCCGCACCGAATCGATGTAGGTGAGGTACAACCGTCCACGGTTCGTCTCAATCGAGTCCTGCTGGCTTGTTTCGTTATGGCGTTTGAACGAAGCAAAATACGCTTGCTGATTACGCAGGCTATCCTCAATGGGCCAGTAATCGTACTGGGTTTTCCGGTAATAACGCGTGTTATAAGCAAATCCTTTTACCGTCTGATTAACAAAATTATAGTTCGAGATTTCTTGAAATCCGTTGTCCATGATAAGTCGTTCATCGCCGATCACGTCGTGGAGTTGCTTCGCAAAGGTTTCTTTGCCCCAAAACTGCTTCAGCCCCTTAATACGGGATAGGCCCGGCACCGGAAAAATCAGGATGATCCGGATTAGTACAATCAGTCCGATGTTGGCATAAAGTAGTCGCTTGAACCACACCGGAATGTGTGGTAGCCGGGCAAGGTATAGATACGCCAATATGAAAAACGGAATAAAGGCGAGCAATGTCCAATGAGCCTCGATACGGCTTTTGAACGAACTCAGGAAGAAAAACAGCAGGAATCCGAAGCAGTTGATTTTCAATATGCGCAGGAAAACATCCGGCGTTTTTTGGCGGTATACGTAATAATATAAAAAAATGCCGGTCAGTGGCCCTACAATCAGCAGCTGGCTGAGCAGGAAATCCGTAGTAAACGAGAATCGGTATTCCCTTGCCGTACGGTCAAACAAGTGGTATTCGATCGATGGGTAGCCGTTGCTGACCTGCCAAAGAATATGCGGTAAGAAAAGGACCGTCGCCAAGCCGGCTATAAGCCAGAAGCTCGGTCGCTTAAGCAATTTCCAATGAGCCACGATGGTAAACGCGAATACAAGGATCGCGTGGTATTTGCTGTAGAGCATACTCGCCGCGATCAAACCCAGAATCAAGGCATAATCGAGCCGATCGGCATCGAGATACTTGCGCAACACAAAGAAAAAAAGTACGGTAAAGAAAAAAAGGGGTGTATCCGGGGTCGTGATAAAGCTATATACTTGCAAGATCAGCATACTACTGTATAGCAGGATAAATAGGGGAAGATTGTTGACGTAGGTTTTCGCTATCTTCCATAGAATATAAATGGCAGCAATATTAGACACCACGCTGAAAAACCGAACGCCAAGAGCACCGGGCATTAAGAAAGATCCCATTTTAATAAATAGCGCAACCATTGGCGGATGGTCATAATATCCCCAATCCAAAAACTGACTGAATACCCAATAATAGGTTTCATCATAATGCAGCTCGGAGAAAATAGACTGGATGAGGTTTACGGCTAACCAAATCAACAGGAAGTAAAAAAGCGTGCGTGTGGATCTATCTGACATAAAAGCGCGTAGGCTACATTAAGCTGAAAAGGTATATAAATAGTTTCCCAAAAAGTTCCAAATCGAGACAATGGCAATCGCAATAAGCTTCGATAGGTAGAAATTGAGCTTCATTTTGCCGTGCAGAAAAAACAGGACCAGGTTATTGATAAGCAGCCCTACCAGTGCGAATCCAAGAAATTTGGAAAATTCAAAAAGCATGCCCTGTTGCCCGGTGGTGTGGAATGTCCAATACTTATTCAACAGGTAGTTGCTTATGGTCGCCGTACAAAACCCCAGGGAATTGGCCACATACTTATGAAAACGGAATTTTTCCTTGCATAACCAGGTGATCCCGAAGTCTACCACGACACCCGATAGGCCAACGAGGCCAAATCGCAGAAATTTGGTGAGAAATTCAGAATCAATTACCATAGGGGCCAACTTTAGTTGGGCCAAACTTAGATAAACTTGTATATAAAAGCAAGTTTATCGCCTTTTCCCGGTATTTAAGGAAAAACAGGGAAATAACGCGATGGAGCAAAAAAAAATGCCGAAGCAAGCGCTTCGGCATCTTTTATCGCCTATCCCTGATATAGGACAGCTTAAACTTCCAGCAGCAACCGTGCAGGATCTTCCAGCAGTTGCTTCACCCGGACCAAAAAGCTCACCGATTCACGTCCGTCAATGATGCGATGGTCATAGGACAGGGCAATGTACATCATTGGCCGGATGACCACCTGTCCGTTTTCAGCAACAGGCCGCTCAATGATGTTGTGCATACCAAGGATGGCCGACTGGGGAGCATTGATGATCGGTGTAGACATCATCGAACCAAAAACCCCGCCATTCGTGATGGTAAATGTCCCACCGGTCATTTCCTCGATGGTCAATTTGTTGTCCCGGGCCTTCGTAGCCAATTCGACAACCGCTTTTTCAATCTCGTGAAGCGATAGGGAGTCGGTATTCCGGATGACCGGTACCACCAATCCTTTGGGCGCCGATACGGCGATTGAAATGTCTACGAAATCGCTGTAAACAATTTCCTCACCGTCGATGCGCGCATTGACGGCCGGCCATTCTTTCAGGGCCGTGCATACCGCTTTGGTGAAAAAGGACATAAAGCCCAGTCCCACACCGTGTTTTTCTTTGAATATTTCCTTGTACTTGGCACGTAAATCCATGATGGGCTTCATGTTCACCTCGTTAAACGTGGTAAGCATGGCCGTTTCATTCTTTACGGCGACCAAACGCTTAGCGATGGTTTTCCGCAGTGCCGAAAGTTTTTGCCTGCGTTCGTTGCGTGTGCCACCCGACGCCTCGGAAACGCTCGCAGCGGACTTAGCGGTTTCGGCAGGCTTCGCAGTTTCGGCAGGCTTTGCGTTGGATGCTTGGGCCTCAGCCTTTTCGGCGTCCTCCTTGGTGATGCGCCCGTCTTTGCCCGTGCCTTTTATACCGGCGGGGTCAATATCTTTTTCCCGGAGGATTTTGGCGGCGGCTGGAGAGGCCGTTCCTGCCGCATAGGTTTCACCTTTGTCGGCTGCTTCCGTTACTTCCGGTTTGGCTTCCGGTTTCGGAGTCTCCGAAGCTCTTTCCGGCGCTGTTTTCGCGCTGTCTCCGCTTCCCGCCGGGGCATTGCCCTCCTCGATGGTGGCCACCAACGCGCCGATCTCGAGGGTGTCGCCTTCTTGGGCAACTATCCGCAGGATGCCAGCTTTTTCCGCGGGTAGTTCGAATGTGGCTTTATCCGATTCGAGCTCGGCAATGTTTTCGTCCATTTCCACATAGTCACCATCCTGTTTCAGCCACTGGGATAACGTTACTTCTGTGATAGACTCGCCTACGGTCGGTACTTTTATTTCTACGCTCATATAAGACTGTATTTAGCTATGCTGTCAATCCGCTTTAGCGGCAACTTTTACATTGGATTTTACATTCTCCTTGACCTCAGGGCCGGCTTTATCTTCGAAAGCCCTGCCCACTACCGCAAGCTGCTGTGAAATGTGTTGCTTTGCGTATCCGGTAGCTGTACTGCTGCTTTCTTTCCGGGATATTACGTCGAGCACAATGTTCCGGTTTCTGAATTTCCGGCAGATATACGGCCAGGCGCCCATGTTTTCCGGTTCTTCCTGCACCCAGAGGAACTCCTTCGCATTTTTGTATTTGTTACGTACGGCGCGGAGACGATCCATAGGGGTGGGGTACAGTTGCTCAACCCGCACGATGGCCACGTCCTTGCGTTCATCGGCTTGCTGTTTTTCGAGCAGGTCGTAGTAAATCTTACCGGAGCAGAACAGCACCCGCTTCACGTCGGCCGACTTTACATAGCTGTCGTCAATCACTTCCTGGAACTGCGACCGGGTAGAGAATTCCGACAACGAACTGACAACTTTTGGATGCCGCAGCAGACTTTTCGGCGTAAAGACGATCAACGGCTTACGGAAATCCCGCTTGAGCTGGCGTCGCAATACGTGAAAGAAGTTTGCCGGGGTGGTGCAGTTGACAATCTGCATATTGTTTTCAGCGCATAATTCCAAAAAGCGCTCAATGCGCGCCGAGGAATGCTCAGGACCCTGTCCTTCCAGTCCATGCGGCAACAACATAACCAAGGCGTTTGAGCGCCGCCATTTGGTTTCCGCACTGGAGATGTATTGGTCTACAATGATCTGCGCGCCGTTGTAAAAGTCGCCGAATTGTGCCTCCCATATCGTCAGCGACTGCGGATTTGCCAGCGCATAGCCGTATTCAAATCCCAGCACGCCATATTCGGAAAGGTGGGAATTGTAAATGTTGAATCGTTCGCCGCCGTTGATTTGCTGAAGGGGAATGTATTCTTCTTCGGAATCTTCCAGCGTAAGTACCGCATGGCGATGGGAGAACGTACCGCGTTCCACGTCCTGTCCGCTGATCCGGACCCTTGCGCCTTCATTCAAAAGGGTGGCATACGCCATGAGCTCGCCCATGGCCCAATCGAACGTTTTGGACTCCACCATTTTAGCACGTTCGTCAAACAGGCGGGAAATTTTTCGGAAGAATTTCTTGTCGTTCGGTAACGTAGTGATTTCCTGTGCAAGCGCCAAAAACGTTTTTTCGGAAACTCCCGTTTTTGCAGGCACAAAAATGTCTTCGTACTTTGCTTTACGCAAGCCTTTCCAGGCCCCCGAATACATAGGATTGTCCTGAGTGAGGTTTTCATCTTCTTTGGACTCATCAAGCCGCTCCTGCAGGAGCTTGCGGAAGTCCTTTTCCATTTCCTTCGCCAGGTTGGCGTCTACACTGCCTTGATCAAGGAGTTTCTGGTTGTAGATTTCACGAGGATTGGGGTGTTTTTCGATGGCCTTATACAACAACGGCTGCGTGAATTTCGGTTCATCGGCTTCATTGTGCCCGTACCTCCGGTAACACAACAAGTCGATGAACACATCGGTATGGTATTTTTGACGGTATTCAACCGCTAGGTTAATCGCATACACCAACGCTTCGACGTCATCGCCGTTCACGTGAAACACAGGCGATAAGGTGACTTTCGCGATATCTGTACAGTAAGTAGACGACCGTCCGTCCTTGAAGTTGGTGGTAAATCCGACCTGGTTGTTTACAACGATGTGGATGGTACCCCCGGTACGGAAACCTTCCAGCTTAGACATCTGGATAACTTCGTACACGATGCCTTGCCCGGCTACGGCTGCATCGCCGTGAATCAATATCGGAGCGATTTTCGTGGCATCGCCGTCGTACTTCATGTCGATCTTCGAGCGGACAATCCCTTCTACGACCGGGTCAACCGTTTCCAGGTGAGAAGGGTTGGGTACCAGGCTCAGATGGACGCTGGCCCCATTGTTGGCGGTGATGTCGGTTGAATAGCCCAAGTGGTATTTGACGTCTCCACCGAAATCCTGCTCGGCTTCTTCTGCATAGGTTTTTCCTTCAAATTCCGAAAAGACGCTTTCATAGGATTTCCCCAGTATATTGGTCAGCACATTCAGACGGCCCCGGTGGGCCATGCCGATCACAAACTCCTGGATGCCCAGTTCGGTACCCTTTTCGATGACCGAATCCAACGCGGGGATGAGGCTCTCTGCGCCTTCCAGCGAAAAACGCTTCTGACCCAGGAATTTGGTTCCCAGAAAGTTTTCAAACACCACGGCTTCGTTCAACTTCCTGAGTATCCGCTTTTTCGTATCCAACGGAAAATTCGGCGTATTGCGCTCGCCTTCCATGCGATCCTGCAACCACTTGATTTTTTCGGGACTACGGATGTATTTAAACTCCGCACCGATGGAGCGGCAGTAGGTGTCTTCAATGAGTTGGCGGATATCGCGCAATTTGGCGGGGCCCAATCCCACTTCAACACCGGCATTGAATACAGTATCCATATCAGCCTCGCTGAGGCCGAATGTTTCCAATTCTTTGCCCGGATAGTACTTCCGGCGCTGGCGTACGGGATTGGTCTCGGTGAACAGGTGCCCGCGATCGCGGTACCCATTGATCATATTCAAGACATTGATTTCCTTCAGTACATGGTCGGGAGTGGCCTGCGCACCCGACGCTTCTGCGGTACCGTTCTGGCCGAAATCAAAACCCTCGAAAAATTTTTGCCAGCCGAAATCAATTGAATTGGGGTCTTCTTTATATGCTTCGTATAACGAGTCGATATAGGCCGAATCTGCGTTACTCAGATAAGAAAGCTTGTCCATTTAGTTGTTTATGCAATAATGCGCCAAAGTTATAATTATTAAATCGTTTACCATAGCAATATCCCACAATTTTGCAGCCAAACTTCACACTATCCGAATTCGAGCGCTTCCTTCGGGTAGAATTGTGCAGTCAGCTTTTTGATATCCACGGGCTTATTGTCTTTGAGGCTACTGCCTACACCGGCCAAATGCGCCCAGCTGCCATAATTATTGGCCGGGCCATAGTCAATCAGCTTTTCTTCAAACCACGCCGCACCTTTCAGCCAGTTGACCTTCAATTCGTGAATCAGGTACGAAGCAACGATGACACGTTGGTAATAGGGGATGTAGCCGGTATCGTTGAGCTGGTGGATACTCCGGTCTACTATCGGGTTCCCCGTGTTTGCAGATTTCCATAGGTTAAAGCGTTTTTCATCATCTGCAGCAATCTCCGGTGGGGTATCCGTTAAACCACGTAGTCCGAAAAATCGGTTGCCGTGTTTTTTGAACATGAATCGATAATAATCCCGCCATAGCAATTTCAATATGATCTGTTCTGCACGTTTTCTATCCAATGTGGTATTTTCCGCCTCCTTGGTGGCGTGGTACAAGGTGTTCGGAGACAATGAACCCACCGCGATATAGGGAGAAAGTTGGCTGTAGTCTTTCACGGTCGACTGGCCGTATAGGAACGCATGCATCTGCTTTAAGGCCACCGCTTCCCCGCCGCGGAATGCTAAGTTCTCAACCTGGGCGATTTCCTCTTCGGTAAACCCTAGTTCCGCTAATTCCGGAGTCCTTCCGGGATCCATGCCGTCCGGAACCCGAATGGCTTCTGGCGTTCCTAATTGGGGGCGTATGCCGCTCTCCCGCTCTGTTTTTTTCTTGAAAACCGCGAACGCATCCGGAATGTCCCGGATGGGGAACGGAAGATCTTCTTTGTGATACAAGGTATGGCCGATGAAATGCCTCAGGTTGATCTGCATCTTCCATAACGCCTCCTCGACCAGTCCGGAAACACGCGTTTCCTCATAAGCAACCTCCCTGTGATGATAAACCTCATCCACTTGGTACGTTTCAGCGATCTGCGGAAGGACCTCTTCGGGATGGCCGTACTCAACAATCAGGTCGCCGCCCAATTGCTGAAGACTTTGCCGTAATGCCGCGACATTTTCCAATAGAAAAGCCGCACGTAATACGCCGGTCTTTTGAGTGCCGTACTTGGTGCGGGTAAAGTGCCGGGGGTCAAAGCAGTAAACAGGCACGATCCGTTGGCTGCGCTCAACGGCGCGAAGCAGAATTTCATTGTCATGAATGCGCAAATCGTTCCTGAACCAAACCAAGATCGTCCTCTCGTCCATACTTACTAAGGGATTAAATTCTACAAATATATACTTTATTTGTCGTATATAAGGACTGTTGGCTGCCAATTGGCAGGAATATTGACAATAAAACCACAAATGGCGGAATTTATTTACGGCCTATGTTTGCGGACTGCTCATTTTTTATAAGTTTGCAAAAAAAACGTTTGCCAGAAACATTTTTGGTTTTCGATTGTATTAGCTATAAACAATAACCAAGCCGCCCTCTTAAGTGGTATTATTTGCGTATGGAAGTCCTGATAACCGGCCTTAATAGTTATATAGCAAGAAACATAGCCGTATGTCTTGCCGAAGCGGATTATCAAATAACCTGTCTGTTGAGGAACCGTAATCTTTTTTACAAGCATGTGCCTAAAAAATATGGAATCAATATTATTGAGGGCGATTTGTACCGTGGGGCGTTGCCGCCCGGCCTGAGCAAAGAGACCCGCGCAGCTTTCTATTTCAATCAATCGCCCGTCGACGAAATTGACATCCGTCTGGAGATGGATCTCATTGCCCTGCAGAAATACGTCGGGGTATTGAAGTCAACGGCCTGTGAGCACCTGATCTACGTAACCAAATTGTCGGACGACAACGTAGACCGGGTTAAAGCGTTATTGAGCCAAAGTGGGATGGCCTATACGATCATTCGGATCAGCAATATCGTGGGGAAAGGTTCGGCACTGATGAATATCTTTTCGAACCTGGCCCGGCAGCGGTGGATTATCCTACCGAAAGAATTTGTAACAAGCCGGTGCCAACCCATCCACCTATTGGATGTCTGTGCATATCTCAGTAAGATCATCCTGAATGCGGATACATACGGGAAGGTATTTGATGTGGGCGGACCGGAAGTGATGACCTATAAAGAAGCGTTCGAACGTTATCTGGACATCGCTAAATTAAGGAAAAATATTATGGCGCTTCCCGGCCTGGGCAAGCCGATTTCGGTTTTCATGGGGCGTTACGTCTATCGATTCGAGCAAGACGTAACGGCGGCGTTTATGGCCTATATGCGTAAAGATCTGGTGACAGTAAATGATGGGTTAGCTGCTTTTTATCCGTCGATAAAATTGGCACCGTTTCATGTGTCGCTGCGCTATGCGTTGGGTTTACCTTAAATCACCCGTCATATGGACAACACGGTACGAAAAGGGCGAATATTGGTAACCGGTGCGACCGGCTTGGTGGGTAAGGCGCTGATCCCCGCGCTGATTAGCAGAGGCTATGCTGTCAACGCCCTAAGCAGGAGCGAGCGGAAGTCCGAATTTCCGCAGGTTCAATGCTTTCAATGGGATGTTGCCGAAAAGAAGGTGGATCAGTCCTGCCTGGACGGCGTCAACGCCATTATTCATTTGGCTGGCGAAAACATTGCGGCCCTTCCGTGGAGCAACCGGCGGAAACAGCTGCTACGCGACAGTCGCATCCAATCCATTTTATTGCTTTATAATCTGCTCCGCCAACATCAACGACATGAGGTCATGACGGTGGTTTCTGCTTCCGCTTCAGGATATTACGGCGATAGGGGCGACGAGTGGATGACGGAAGATAAGCCTGCGGCCACGGACTTCCTGGGGCAGACCTGCCGGGATTGGGAGCATACGGTGTCGAAAGGAAAAACACTGGGGTTGCGAGCGGTTTCGTTGAGGAGTGGGGTTATCCTGTCCACCCAGGGAGGCATTTTTCCCAGATTTGCCGGTCTGATTCGGAAGGGGGTGGGAACGGTACCCGGTTCGGGCAGGCAATGGATGCCGTGGATACACCTATCCGATGCGGTCGCGATGTATATTTTTGCCTTGGAACACAACGGTATACACGGTGTTTACAACATGGCTGCGCCGGAACCGGTTACTTTTTCCGGATTCATCCGTACCCTTGCGGAGAAATTAAAGAAGCCCCTATGGCTGCCAAATATCCCACGATTCGTGTTAAAAGCGGTGATGGGACAGATGAGTGAGATGCTGGTCTCCAGCACACGCATGTCGGCAGAAAAAATTCAAAATGCGGGTTTTCAATTCCGGTATCCCGAACTGAAAGCGGCCGTAGAATCGCTTACTCTGCGGCCTTGACCGTACGCTTTCCATCCTGACCGGGTGTTCCGGAATATACCTGGCCCTGCGAGAGGTTGCTCAGCGGTCTGCCGGGCGCACCCATATTGATCAAACTGTAGATGTTGGAAAGCTCACTTTGTGGATTTACCCGGTATCCGCCGGCTCTCGTATCAATCTGCAGGTAGTGGTCTGATTTTTTATCCTCGCTTTGAGGCACAATGCCACTGGCGTCGTAGGTAAAATTTACGTCACCGCCGTCACCATTGGGAAAGGTACGCGAACCGTTATTGCGGGCATCCTGTCCGCCTGCGAGCACATACAACGCGCCCAGTTTTTCAAATCGCATGTGAATGTCGAAGTCGGTGCCGTTGTTTTTTCCATCCGTGCCGAACACATACGCCCGCTTGTCGATTTCTGCATGACCAACGTCCAGTTTCACGTCTTTCTTCCCATAAAACACCAATTGGCTCCGGTCAGCCATGATCAACGTGTCGATACGTATGACTAACGATGAGTCCCTGCCGCCGCTATAAACTTCCTTTTTCTTCTTGCCGATGGATAATTTTCCGATATGCAATGTATCGGTCTCTTGAGCAAATACGCCTACTGAGCATAGCGTTAAAATGAACACAATGAGATTTCTCATGAACGATGTCCTCCTTCATTTCTAAGACATTTTTCGGTCGGTAAAGTTTAATTCGTGCGACAATTATCACTAATTTCGTCCCAAGTTCTTATCCATGATACGTGTTATTCTTTTCTGTACATTACTTATCCCCGCATTGCCGCCGGTCGCTATAGCGCTCCAGGACACCACAACACATCTGGCGGAGGTGACGGTAAAGGCTTATTTTCGCGAGCAGCCGCTGCTGAGGCTCACGACTTCGGCAGGGGTAGTCGGCCAAACGGCCTTAGGGCATCAGAGCGGCACGACGTTATTACCGGCCATCAATACCGTCCCCGGTGTACGGATGGAAGAACGTTCTTCCGGTAGCTACCGGCTTTCTCTCCGGGGTAGCTTGCTGCGCTCGCCTTTCGGCGTCCGCAACGTCAAGGTATACCTGGATGAGATACCGCTTACCGATGCCGGTGGAAATACGTACATAAACTTGCTGGATGCGGGTAGCATTGCCGGCATTGAAGTGCTGAAGGGGCCGGATGGCAGCCTTTTCGGGGCAAACTCCGGCGGAGTGGTGCTGATTCGGCCGCAGGGCATGAACGATGGACAGGATCATCAAGCATCCTTGCGTATCAATGGAGGATCTTTTGGATTGTTCCATCAGCAGTTCGCTGCTGCACTGAATCCGTCGCCCGGTTATCGGTTTGGTGTCAGTCAGGCATACCAACGGGCGGATGGTTATCGACAGAATTCCGCTATGAAGCGGGCCGCCTTCCAGACGGTACAGCGATGGAACTACCGGCCGGAAAGTGAATTGCGCTTAATCGCCTTGTATTCAGACCTGCGCTATCTTACCCCCGGCGGGCTCACCGAGGCGCAGTACACCGAAGATCCGAAGCTTGCCCGGCCGGCCACGCCGGCCACACCGGGAGCGCTGGAACAGCAGGCGGGCATCGTCAACAAGACCTTCCTCGGCGGCCTGGTTCATGATACCCGGATCGGGCACCGGCTGAGGCATGTAGCTACGGTGTTTGGTTCACATACCGATTTCAGCAATCCCTTTATTACCAATTATGAAATCCGTAACGAAGCTAATATAGGGTTCCGGACTTACCTGGATTATACGGGAGGGAGTTCCGATGCATTTTCCTGGCATGCCAATGTAGGGATGGAATGGCAGTATGGAAAAAATGATTTTGCCAACTATGAAAACCACGGGGGCGTACGTGGAGAGGCTATGGCGATCGATGCCCTGCGGAGTAACCAGCACTTTTATTTTGCGCGTCTCAGCGCCGATGTATATCAGCGCCTATTGCTGGAAACCTCGTTAAGCCTCAATTACTACGGCTATCGGTTCAGGACCCTTTTTCCGGAACGTGAACCCCGGTATAGCCGACGGACATTCGATGGAGAATGGATGCCACGGGTCGCATTATCATACCTGTTCGGCCCGCAGTGGGTAGGACGCGCATCGGTTTCACGAGGATATTCGCCACCTACCCTCGAGGAGGTCCGTGCGTCCGATCAGCTTATAAATACCGCGCTTAATGCCGAAACCGGATGGAATTACGAGACCGGCTTCCGGTGGCAGACCCTCAATCGCCGGGTAATTGTCGATGGTTCGGTATTTTACTATCGCATGCAAGATGCCATTATCCGGCAGATACTGGAAACAGACGCTGAATTTTTTGACAACGCGGGTGGAGTCACCCAGCGGGGAGCGGAACTATCGGCTTCGGCTTGGGTGGTCGCACCCGATAAGACCGGGTGGTTGCGCGGATTACAGCTGGGGTCCAACCTGACACTGAGCAAATTCCGTTTTGGTGACTACCGCATTGGAGACGATGATTTTACCGGTAACAAACTTACAGGCGTACCCGCAACCAACCTGGTCAGCAGTTTGCTGATGAGATTTCCCAAAGGGCTAGCCGCGTACGCGATGCACACGTATACCTCGGCGATTCCGTTGAACGATGCAAATACTGTATTCGCAGATGCGTACCACCTCTTGCAGGCGAAACTCACCTGGGATAAACCGCTCGGCAACCGAATGACTTTCCAGGTGTTTGCTGGCGGGGATAACCTGCTGAACCAACGTTACAGTCTGGGAAATGATATCAACGCCTTTGGTGGCCGGTTTTTCAACGCGGCCTCGCCAAGGAACTTTTATGGAGGCATTGCGGTTCGATATTAGCCGCGTTCCCTTATTGGTCAGCATAAAAAAAGCTGCCTTAACCGAAGTTGAGGCAGCTTCCTGAACCGGATTGATCCGTTAATACAAGGTAAATTCTACCCGGCGGTTTTGCTGGCGGCCTTCCGCCGTATCGTTGTTTGCGATCGGCTGCGTTGGACCGTAACCCGTCGCTTCAATGCGCGAGGGATTGGCACCCTTGCTCACCAGATATGCTTTGACCGCTTCTGCACGCTCTTTCGATAAGCGCATGTTGGTCTGCATTGAGCCGGTGTTATCGGTGTGACCCGCTAACTTCAGACTGAAATTTTTCTCGATCAACAAGGCAGCGACCTTATTGAGGCTTGCATGCGACGTGGAGCGGATGGTAGCTTTGCCAAGGTCGAATTCAAGATTTTGAATCGCTTCATCCACAACTTTGCGGTCTTCTTCGGTCACGGTAATTTGTTGGATGACCGGTGCTTTCTGTTCCGGCAACGGGCAGCCTGCACCGTCTACCTTGGTGTTGGGTGGGGTGCCCGGGCACTTGTCGTAGAGATTCGCTACGCCATCGTTATCCTCGTCGGCGAGATCTCCGTATAAACGTTCCATTTGTGAGCGGAGCTTTTCATTTTCTACTTTCCGCGCTTCCAATTCGGCTTTTTGGGCCACCAATTCGTCGTACTGTTCGATATAAGCCTTTTTCAACGAAGCAACCGGATTGCTGTTTCCCAAATAGGGCTTAGATGGGCTACCCAAGGCAAATTCCACGCCGGCATGGGTATAGGAAAACAAATCGTTCTTGTATTGTCCACCCGGTTTGCCGTCGAAGTCTTGGTTTGCCCAATTCAGCTGATAACCCAGGTCAATATTGACGCCGTTGGCTACGGCAAATTTAAAACCGAAATCTGCCGGGATGTACAGCTTGGTTTGCTTTTCGGCAGTTGCCGCATTTCCCTCCGCATCGATCGTTGTGGTCTTGAAGTTGAGTGCACCGGCACCGATAGCGATATAGGGTTTGATGACACTGTTAGCAAATTGCCAGTTGATATTGGCCAGCGTAAATTCGGCCGACAAAGCGGCGGACCATGGGGTTTTCGTTTCAAATTCGCGGATGTTGCCGGGTGTGGCCGATACGGCCGACTCATCGATGCCGCCCACTTTGCCTCCCAGGTATTGGGCCTTTAATCCGAAGGACGGAGAAATTTGCCGCTTGATGTAAGCACTGTACCCGACGTTATGCCGGACTTTATCGAATCCATCACGGTTAAGTCCGACGATGTTCCACTGGTTTAATACGCCGCCATTGATGCCAATAGACCAAGTGCGGTAATTGGCGGGCGCCAAAAAGGGGGCCTCCTGAGCAGAATGTTCTTGCGCCCTGAGTTGCGGGACAGCCAGCATGCCGGCGATTGCCAGTACACCCGCGCCGCTTAGTTTAATTCTCGTCATACGTTTGATTTTGCGATAATTAATTTATTTTAACTTCGGGATATGCAAAAGACAGGCCAAATAAAAAAAGAAGCCTTTCGCGTTGGTCAGCCGGTGCCTCGGGAGGTACAAGAATGGCCAAAGAATTACGCAGTTTCGAAAAATTATGTCTAATTTCGAAGCCGTTAAACAACGATAACAAGAGAATACCATGAGTTTGAAAGATTTTAAAGGAGTTGTTACCGGAGATGCAGTTCAGGAATTGTTCGAAGCAGCCAAGACCCATAAATTTGCCCTGCCTGCGGTCAACGTAATTGGTACGAATTCCATTAACGCGGTAATGGAGACCGCGAAAGCCGTGAATTCGCCGGTAATTATCCAGCTGTCTAACGGCGGTGCGCAGTTTTATGCAGGTAAATCATTAAATAACGACGGCTTAAAAGCGTGTATCCTCGGAGCGGTATCGGCCGCTCAGCACGTTCATCTGCTGGCAGAGCACTATGGCGTAGCCGTTATCCTTCATACAGACCATGCAGCGAAAAAGTTACTTCCCTGGATCGACGGCTTGCTTGACCATGGCGAGCAATTTTTTAAGACCCACGGAAAGCCGTTGTTTTCTTCCCACATGCTCGATCTGTCTGAAGAACCCATCGAAGAAAATATCGAGATCTCAAAAAAATACTTGACCCGGATGAAACCGCTAGGCATGACGGTGGAGATCGAACTGGGCGTAACCGGCGGGGAAGAAGACGGCGTGGACAATTCGGACGTGGACAGCGCCAAGCTATACACGCAGCCCGAGGAAGTTGCCTATGCCTATGAAGAGCTCAAAAGCGTAAGCGATAAGTTTACCGTAGCGGCTGCTTTCGGCAATGTGCACGGTGTGTACAAACCCGGTAATGTAAAACTGCAACCCATTATCCTCCACAACTCGCAGGAGTATATCCGGCAGAAATTTGGTCTATCGGCAGAAAAACCGGTCAATTTCGTGTTCCACGGCGGATCCGGCTCTGCTCCGGAAGAAATTACGGAAGCCATTTCCTATGGAGCCATCAAAATGAACATCGATACCGATATGCAGTGGGCGTTCTGGGATGGTGTCCGTGAATACTATCAAGCTAAAGAAGGCTATCTTCAAAGCCAGATCGGGAATCCCGAAGGACCCGATTCACCCAATAAGAAATATTACGATCCGCGTGTTTGGTTGCGCAAGGGCGAAGACACGTTCGTCAAGCGGCTTACACAAGCATTTGCCGAACTGAACGCACTGGATGTGAACAGCAAATTATAACCTTTCACCTCCTTTCTGGTGTAAAACCCTTGCCCTTTCCGGCAAGGGTTTTTTGCGTTAAAAATACCCACAATTGAGTATTTTCTCCAGACGTCCCCCGTCGTAGATTTACCGCATATATACACATCGTAACAATCATGAAAAACTACCGTCATTATTCCCTGAAGTGCGCCTTTATTCTGTGTGCGCTGATCGCAACTTCCTGTGCCAAGAACGAATCCAACCCCCAGGAAGAGGACAAGCCGGATGGCAACGCGATTCCCAATTCCCTGCACATCGCCTTTGAAACCCCCGACTGGAAACGCCAAATCGATTGTACACACCTGGATCTTCAGCCATCTGATATGGCATCCGATAACACGATTTTCTATGTGTTTGCTTCGTCGGAATCCACGCGCAATACGTTCGTGCTGTCCTATCCGAAGCATGCGAGCGAGTTGGAAAAGCCGGGTAACATCGGTAAATTCCCGGTGGCTGAATATAGGAATCCGACCGGACCGTTCCAATATGGGATGATATTACCGCTGGATGACGACAAACTCGACGCCTCGCACGGCCGTCTGGTGAGCAAAGCCGGAAATTCAGCGACGGAATTCACCGAAATTACGGAAATCAAGCGGGTGGGGACCGACGGCACCTACGCCCTGTTCCAGATCAAGGGTCGGTACGGTTTTAATTCCACGTTTCAGAAGGGTCTCAATGATGAAGCCGGCGACTACGTAAAAGGTACATTTCATTTAAAGGTACGGGCACTTATTGAATGAATTTCCGTACCTTTGGCGCATGCCAGAAAAAATCATGATTCTTGATTTCGGCTCCCAATATACCCAATTGATAGCACGTAGGGTGAGGGAACTGAATGTTTACTGCGAAATTCATCCTTATAATCACCTGCCTGAGTTTGACGAAACGGTAAAGGGCGTTATTCTTTCGGGAAGCCCTTATTCGGTTCGCCAACCGGATGCGCCCCAGGTCGACTTCCGGGCGCTCCAAACCCAGTTTCCGGTATTGGGGGTATGCTATGGGGCACAATATATTGCCCAGCATTCGGGAGGAGAAGTCGTCGCTTCGAAAATCCGCGAATACGGCCGGGCAAACCTTCATTTTGTTGACCATGGCAACCCGTTGCTGGCAGACGTTCCTGTGGATTCTCAGGTATGGATGTCGCACGGCGATACCATTTCCGACATTCCCGCTGATTTTGAGATCATTGCCAGTACCGACAAGGTGAAGGTAGCGGCATACCACGTAAAAGGCACCCGGACGTACGGCATCCAGTTCCACCCGGAAGTAACCCACAGTACGGATGGCACTACCTTGCTGAAAAATTTCGTCGTCGACATCTGCGGCTGTACGCCTTCGTGGACAGCCGATGCCTTCGTAGAAACAACGGTAGCGGCACTCAAAGAGAAACTGGCCGATGATCACGTCATTATGGCGTTATCCGGAGGAGTGGATTCTACGGTAGCGGCAGTCTTACTCCATCAGGCCATCGGCAAAAACCTCCACTGCATTTTTGTAGACCATGGATTGTTGCGCAAAAACGAATACGAACAGGTGCTGGAATCGTATCAGCACATGGGGCTCAATATCAAGGGGGTAAATGCAAAAGATCGATTTTACCAAAAACTGGCCGGTGTGAGCGATCCTGAGCGGAAACGCAAAATCATCGGTGCCGCATTTATCGACGAGTTTGATGAAGCGGCACACGCCGTTCAGTCCGAACTGCCCGAAGGAGTGTCGGTTAAATGGCTCGGTCAGGGAACGATTTATCCGGATGTCATTGAATCCATTTCCGTAAAGGGCCCATCGGCCACCATCAAATCCCACCACAACGTAGGCGGGCTGCCCGATTTCATGAAATTGAAAGTGGTCGAGCCGCTTAATACCCTTTTCAAAGACGAAGTGCGCAGGGTGGGAAAAGCGTTGGGCGTAGCGCCCAATATCCTGGGGCGGCACCCCTTTCCCGGACCGGGGCTCGCCATCCGGATTCTGGGTGAGATCACCGCAGAAAAGGTACGGATTTTGCAGGAAGCTGATGATATTTACATCCGCAATCTGCGCGAATCGGGCTGGTACGATAAAGTGTGGCAGGCGGGCACCATTTTCCTGCCTGTACAATCGGTAGGCGTGATGGGCGACGAACGTACCTATGAACACGTGGTAGCGTTGCGTGCAGTGGGTTCGCTTGACGGGATGACCGCAGATTGGGTGCACCTGCCTTACGAGTTACTGGCAAAGATATCAAACGAAATAATCAATCACGTAAAGGGTATAAACAGGGTTGTATATGATATTAGTTCGAAACCGCCAGCTACGATTGAATGGGAATAAATGGTTAATCGGGCTGGCACTTGCGTTTCTGGTAGGTGCTTGTACCCCTAAGGTGCGGGTATTGCGCGGTACGGGAACCAAGGCGCCCCCCAAGACCCAGAAACCCGCGGAGAAGGAAAAAGCAGAAGAAAAGGTTGCGGAAGCCGAAAAGGTCGACGTGAACAACATCGCGTTGTTGTTGCCTTTTGAATTGGATAAGGCCAATCCGCATGCACCTAGTACCGAAGATATCCGGCGCTCGGCGTTGGCGCTGGATTTTTATCAGGGTTTTAAATTGGGGCTGGATGCACTCGCCCGTAAGGGAACGAACTTCAAAGTGAATGTGCTTGACACGCGCGACGATCCCGCCGAAAACACCCGCATCGCGAAAATGGAGGAGGTACAGAACGCGGCATTGGTGGTCGGTCCGGTATATCCAAAAGAAATCCAGGTGTTTGGGTTCAATGCATCGCTGGATGAGGCGCTTCAGATCTCACCCTTGGCGGCCAGTATGCCTTCGGAATTCAACCTTCCCAATCTGGTCACCATTACCGCACCGATTACTACCCACGTAAGGGCATTGGCCGAACGCATTGCCCAGCAGTATCAATCCGGTGACGCCGTGATCTTTTACCAAACGCAGGACGCCGCAAGCAGGCAGTTTCTGGCGCCGCTGAAGGCGGAAATCGGCCGGCTCAAGCGGGATATCGCGGTAGTGGAAGTGACAGACGACGAGTCATTGGAGAGCAACGTGCACCTGTCGGGGAAAAACCTCGTGGTGCTGGCCACCACCAACAAATACCAGATTTCCCCCATTCTGGCACATTTACGGAAATTGCAGGATGAGCTTTCCTATCAGATTCAGCTGTTTGGGCATCCGAATTGGGCAAAACTGGATTTTGATGAGTCCGATGGATTGGCGTTGTTCCGCACCTGTATCACGAGTTCCTATTACGTGGATAAAGGACGCGCGGAGGTGCGCGATTTCGATGAGCGATATCAGCAAGAATTTAGTGTGCCCGCCACGGAATTTGCGTACAAAGGATACGATGCAGCGTATTACTTTGGCGGGTTACTAGCCAAATACGGTGCCGATTATAAGGATCACGTTACGCGGGAAGAATACAAGGGGCTGCATAATCGGTTCAAGTTTGAACACAATGCGAGCTGGGGATACGTGAACAATGCCGTATACATCCTGCAATACCGGAATGGTGATTTCTTGCCATTATAGCAAATAGCCGGCGTAGCCATGAACTTCGAACGGCGGATAAGCCAGCAAATACGGACGGTAGAACGGCTGTTGCACGAATATCAGCAACAGCCTACGGTGCCGTTGGCCCGCTTTCTCACCGGATTTTATAAGCGGAACCGCCAAATGGGCGGAAACGATCGACGAACCGTCTCGCGCCTGGTGTATCAGTATTTCCGCCTGGGCAACGCGGCCAAGCAGGCAGACCTATCTACGCGGTTGGCTCTGGCAGCGTTTTTATGCAACGAGGACAGCACGCTCGTCCAAGTCGTGCTTCCGGGACTGTACCCGGCAATTGGCTTGCCAATGGATGAAAAGATTGCCCTGCTTGAGCGTCAGACCGATTTCCGTTTCGAGGATGTGTTTCCCTTCCAGGCGCACCTGTCGCCTACAATCGACCGGCATCAATTTGTGAAAAGCCTTTGGATCCAGCCCGACCTATTTATCCGCCTGCGCCGTCGTTATGCGGATGAAGTGCAAGAGGTACTCCAAGATGCGGACATTTCCTACGAGCAGTTGGACACCTTTACGTTAGCGCTGCCGAATGGCGTTTCGCTGGACCGCCTTGGCGGAATCGCCGGGAAGTATGCCGTGCAGGACTATTCTTCACAACAGACGGGTGCTTTTTTCGAGGCTTCGGCGGGCGAAAGCTGGTGGGATGCCTCAGCCGGGGCAGGAGGGAAGTCGCTCTTATTATTGGACAGGCAGCCGGGTGTGAATCTGTTGGTATCAGATATCCGGCCCAGTATACTACGCAACCTGGACGAACGTTTTGACGAAGCCGGCATCCGGAAGTACCGGCAGAAGATTCTGGATCTAACCAAGGATACGACCGCCATCCTGGGTGACGAGCAGTTTGACGGCATCATCCTCGATGCACCCTGTACCGGGTCGGGTACGTGGGGGCGGACGCCCGAGATGATTTCATCGTTTGATAAAGGGACGATCTCGCATTTTGCTGCCATTCAACGGAAAATCGCCACGCAGGTCATCACGCACCTGAAACCGGGGAAGCCGTTGATTTATATTACTTGCTCGGTGTTTGCGGAAGAAAATGAGCAGGTGGTCGCTCACCTTCAGGCCACGGGTTTGGTTGACGCAGAACGGGTGGCACTTCTGCACGGTTACCGCCATCGTTCCGACACCATGTTTGCAGCCAGACTGATCAAACGCTGATCCATCGATCCAATCAGGCGTTTTCTTTTAGGAGCCGCTCCAGCTCATTTGCCGGGAAAACCCCCGATTGGCGCCACTTGATCTGACCGTTTTTGAAAATCATCAAGGTGGGCACGCCACGTATCTGATATTTGGCCGCCGCCTGTGGATTTTTATCGACGTCGATTTTGATAATGGACGCCGCATCGCCAATACGCTGCTTGACATCTTCGAGAATAGGCGCCTGCGTTTTACAGGGACCGCACCAGGTAGCGAAAAAATCTACCAATACGGGTTTGTCGCCATTGATTAAGTCATTAAATGTGCTCATTTTTTCAACCTCTTTTTAATCAACGCCTTTCCCTGCCCATTTGTTTTCTCGGCTGCAGCAAGTGCGTTTCCTGCAAAGAAGCAATTTTCTCCTGTCATAACCAAACACTGCGTATCTTTGTGAGATGAACAAAGATCTGATTTTACGCGAACGGCTGGCCATTCAGCGCACCATCATGGCTAATCAGTCCACCTTTTTGTCGTTCCTGCGGACATCCATGTATTTCGCTGTAGCCGGTGTATCATTGGATCAATTGGTCAAATTGCCCGGCGGGCATATCATTGAATACATTTTCCTTGTTATTTCCGCGGTGGTGCTGGTCGTGGGCGTGATAAATTACGTTATCCAAAAGCGGAAAATTACCGAAAGCGAGCGGCATATCGGTAACTATAAGCTTGACTATGAAAATAATGCGGTCTAAGTAATCGGATCACCCCGCAAATTTCTTTGTACACAACACGCACAGAATGACGCCCACCGTGACGGCTAACATACCCATGCTTACTTTTTCATGAAGCAACGAAGCAGCTAATGCCAACCCAAAAAAGGGCTGCAGGAGCTGCAGCTGCCCAACGCTTGCGATGCCGCCCTGTGCCAGCCCGCGGTACCAGAAAATAAAACCGATAAACATACTGAATAGCGATACGTATCCCAGGCCCATCCAAGCCTCCGTGCCAATTCCATCGACCGAAGCGGGCATATAGATAAATGCCAAAGGCAACATCACCGGTAACGAAATTACCAGCGCCCAGGATATTACCTGCCAGCCTCCCAACGTTTTCGTGAGTTTGGCCCCTTCCGCATAACCCAACCCGCACAGAAGGATCGCCGACAGCATCAAGATATCACCGACGGGCGACGCGGTCAGTCCCTGGGCTACGGCATAACCGACCACCAGAAGACTGCCCATAATCGAGAACAACCAAAAGATCGGCCGTGGCCGTTCCCCGCCCCGGATGATGCCGAATACCGCCGTAGCAATGGGCAGAATGCCTACGAAGACAATGGAATGGGCAGAAGTCACATGTTGCAGCGCCAACGCACTCAATAGCGGGAACCCTACGACCACACCTACCGCCACGATTGACAACGGCAGAAGCTGCTTTACCGTCGGGCGTTCTTCCTTAAAGACCAATAAAGCCGCCAATGCCAACAAACCTGCAATGGAAGCCCTGGCCACCGTCAGGAATACCGGACTGAACGCCAGAATGGCAACCTTGGTGGCCGGCAGTGAACCGCTGAACAATAGGACGCCGATAAGGCCGTTTACCCAACCCTGCGAAACGTTTTCTTTTACCCCTTGCATACACTTTCTATCCTTATGAAGTTGATCGCAAAAGTGGGTAAATCCAAGGACTACGTATAGTTACAATTTCTGAAATTTATAGGAGTACAGTTAATTCAGGGCACTGTTAATTCAGGTCAAAAAAAAATGCGACTCTGATTAGAATCGCATTTTTGTGTTTGTGCCCGGAGAGAGACTCGAACTCTCAAGGGACTGCTCCCAACGGCTTCTGAGACCGCAACGTTTACCAATTTCGCCATCCGGGCGGCACTTTGATCCTCTCGGATCGGGACGCAAATATAAGGGTTTAATTGAAAAAGGAAAATGAAAAAATAGGAAATTGAAAATGATGAATTGAAAATGTGCATCCGCTCGCTGTTTCAACTTTCCACTTTCAATTTCTCACTTTCAACTTTCAATTTCCCGCTTTTCATTTCCTAACTTTTACTCGCCCCAATCACTCTTCCTCATCATCCGTATGCAGCATATCTTGGTGTTCTTCCGGCTTATAGGACGCCTGAAGTGCTGCCAGTTTCTTTTTGCCGTAGGCCATCTTGGTAATCACTACAAACAAGACCGGCACAATGAAAATGGCGAACAGGGTAGCAATCAACATCCCGCCGAACACGGTCCAGCCAATGGTTTGGCGGGCAATGGCTCCTGCACCGGCCGAATACATCAGCGGAACAATCCCCAGGATAAAGGCGAACGACGTCATGATAATGGGACGCAGCCGCAGTTTTACCGCTTCAAGGGTCGCTTTCAAAAGGCCCATGCCGATATCCACCCGCTCCTTGGCAAATTCGACGATCAGGATCGCATTTTTCGCCGCCAAACCGATAATCGCCACCAGGCCGATCTGGGCGTAGATGTTGTTATCGAGGCGCGGCAGGAGCATAAGCACCAGGATGGCCCCGAATATGCCGAGGGGTACCGAAAGCAGAATCGAAAACGGTACCGACCAGCTTTCGTACAGCGCCGCCAGGAGTAAGAATACAAAGATGATACAGAGGGCAAAGATCATCACGGTCATATTTCCCGCTTCTTTTTCTTGGAGACTCAGTCCTGAAAACTCATACGTAAAGCCCGCACCCAATGTCTGCTCGGCCGTTTCTTCCAAAGCCCGCAACGCATCCCCACTGCTGTAGCCCGGCGCCGCACTTCCCATCACATCGATGGAACGGAATATATTGAAGTGGTTGATGATAGACGGACTTTCGATAATCTCGTGCGATACCAAGGTGCTCAGCGGCACCGGATTTCCCTGTTGGTTCTTCACATAGAGCTGATTGATATCGGCAATGTCCATACGGAACGTCGTATCCGCCTGGGTAACCACCCGGAAACTCCGGCCGTAGCGGGTAAAGTCATTTACGTAGCTGCTACCCAGGAACGACGAAATGGTGCTGTATACGTTCGAAATCGGCACGCCCATACGTTTCGCCTGTTCCCGGTTCACCTTCACCAGGTAGTTGGGAGTGCGCGAGTTGAACAACGTATACGCCATTCCGATTTCCGGGCGCTGGTTGGCTGCCATCAGGAATTTTCCTACCTGGGCTTCGAAATCCTTCACATCGCCACTACGTTGGTCGATGATCTGTATACTGAAGCCACCGCTGATTCCGAGGCCGGGTATAGCAGGAGGCATTACGGGTAGGAGCGTCGCCTGTTGCAACCGGGCATACTTCTGCTGCACGCTGGCTACGATTTCCTGGGCCGTGCGGCTGCGTTCTCCCCAGGGATGTAACTGGACGAAAAACGTACCGCCATTGGGCTTGAACGAACGGTTCAGCAGGTTGATCCCAGCGATCCGCATGATGTTCTTGATTTCGGGATTTTCTCTCCGCAACGAATCCGATATAGCGTCCAACAGGTTGGCCGTACGTTCGGACGATGCGCCCTCGGGTAGCGTAACCCCCACCATAAATACACCGGCATCCTCTGTTGGGATGAACCCGGTGGGTTTGCTCGTAAACAAACCCACTGTGCCCACGTAAATGCAGATTAGCAGGATGATGGCCAGCGGAGCACGTTTAATAACCACCCGCACTGCGCTGGAATACCGCTTCGTAACCCGGTCAAACCATACGTTGAACTTGTAGAATAACCGGTTGATGCCCTTTGATTTCTCATTAAACTGCGAAGGCTTAAGCAGCAATGAACACAAAGCAGGCGTGAGGGATAAGGCCACAAACGCCGAGAGCAGTACCGAAACGGCGATGGTAATGGCAAACTGTTGGTAAAGTTGCCCCACCATACCCGGAATAAAGCCCACCGGCACAAATACCGCCGCCAAAATCAGCGCGATGGCGATAACCGGAGCGGTAATCTCCTTCATCGCCCGCCTCGTCGCCTCCGGCGCCGACAGTTTATCGTGATCAATGTAATGCTGTACCGCCTCCACCACGACGATCGCGTCGTCTACCACAATCCCGATAGCCAACACGAACGCCAGCATGGTCAGGTTGTTAATCGAGAAGCCGAACAGGTTAAAGAAGATAAAGGTACCGATAATCGAAACCGGAATCGCCAGTACCGGGATCAACGTCGCCCGCCAGCTTTGGAGGAAAATGAACACCACCAGCGTGACCAGTATCAGGGCTTCAACCAACGTATGAAGCACGTTGCTGATGGACTCCTGGATCACCGTTACCGTTTCGTAGTTCACCACGTAATCCACATCGCTCGGAAAATCCGCCTTCAGCCGCTCAAGCGCCGCGTAGATGCCTTCCGCAGTTTCCACGGCATTTCCGCCGGGCATCTGGTTCACCATCATAGCCGACGACGTGATTCCGTTAAGTTTGTTGGTGATGGAGTAGGCAAACTCACCCAGCTCCACCCGTGCCACGTCCTTCAGGTATACCATGGATCCATCGGCATTGGTCTTGACGATGATCTGTTCAAACTGTTCTTCCTCATTCAAGTCTCCGTCCAGGATAACCGGATACTCAAAAACCTGGGTGTTAACCTGCGGCCTTGCGCCGACGCTACCGCCGGGCATCCGGATGTTCTGCTCCTGTATGGCCGCATTTACGTCTGCCGGGGTGAGCCCCAGATTGGAAAGCTTGGTGGCATCCAGCCACACCCGCATACTGAACGGCTGACCGAATGCCATTACGTCGCCCACGCCTTTTACGCGCATCAACGCGTCCCGTACATACAAGTTTACATAGTTTGCCAGAAACTTCTGGTCGCGGGTGCCATTTGGTGAGATCAGGGAGATCATCATCAATACGTCCGTATTGGCTTTCCGGGTAACCACCCCTAAACGCCGGACGGTTTCCGGCAAGGCCGGTTCGGCGATGCCCACCCGGTTTTGTACGTCCAGCGTCGCAATGTCGATGTCCGTGCCGACGTCAAACGTTACCGTGATGGACGAACGTCCATCGGACGTGCTGTTGGATTGCATATACGTCATTCCGGGCGTTCCGTTGATCTGGCTTTCGATCAGCGTCGTTACGGTCTGTTCCACCGTTTGCGCGTCCGCCCCGGTGTATGTCGCCTGTACCTGTACGGTGGGAGGCGAGATATTGGGGTACTGGCTGATGGGCAGGGTACTGATGGAAATGATACCTATCAACGTAATCAAGATGGAGATAACGATGGAGGTGACGGGTCTTCTTATGAATACTTCTGAAATCATGTTGTTGCTATCCTAAATACTTGATGGTCGTCTTTCTGCCTTATTTCTTTTCGGCATGTTGGGTCACTTGTACCTTGGCCCCGGGCCGCAGGTTGATGGTACCATCGGTCACCACCTGTTCGCCACTCGAGAGCCCTTCGTTGATGACCACCCGATCCGCTACCTTCAGTCCGAGCCGTACACCCCGTTGCTCCACGGTGCTGCTGTCGGTTAACACATATACCGACGTTTGCCCAAGCTGCTCGATAACCGCACGGTAAGGGATCACCAATTGTTTTGATTCCGACTGGTTGCGAACGTGCACGGTGGTGGCCATCCCTGCACGCAGCAGCTCATCCGGATTGGTAAAGCTGGCGCGCACGGTGATGGTACCCGTATTGCGGTTTACCGCGCGGTCCATGGCGATGATTTTGCCCGGGTAGGGGTAAGCCTGCCCACCGGGAAGGGTGATCGAAATCAGGGAATCACGCAGCACGGCGTCCGACCGGCGCAGCGTACTGAAATGCGGAATTTCACGCTCATTTATCGGAAAGTCCACCGCGATGGGGTCGACAGATGAAATGCTGTTAAGCAACGTTGACCCCGCTGAAACCAATGCACCCATGCGGACCTGTGAGATACCGATGGTGCCGCTGAACGGTGCGATGATGACCGACCGGTTGAGGTTCGTCTGCGCTGTGGTCAAAGCCGCCCGTGCGGAAGCCACCTGTGCCTGCGCATTATTGAAATCGGTTTCCGCATAATCCAGCGTTTGCTTCGCGATGGCATCCTGTTCAGCCAGCTTCCGGTAGCGCTCAACATCCCGCTGAAGGCGGGCAAGGTTGGCTTCGGCAATGGCGAGATTGGATTTCGCCTGTTCCACATCGGCAGCATACCGGGTGCGGTCTATTTCGTACAGCTTCTGGCCTTTGGAGACCGAGGCACCGTCCGCGACGAATATGCCGGTAATGTAACCACTTACCTCCGCCCGCAGCTCGGTTTCGTTCAGTGCCACCACATTCCCCGGATAGTTGTTCGTTCCTACCACCATTTCTTCGGTGACCGGTGCCGTTGTCACGGGAAGGGCTTGTTGGGGAGGCGCTTGCCTTTGTTGCTGGTTATTGCAGGCAGCAACCAACCCGGCTCCGGCAAGGAGCATCGCTGCAAGGCTATGTTTGTTCATGCTGGTCATTTTCACGGTATTCGTCGTTGTTTTAAGTTCTTTCATTGTGGTTAATTGTCAATATCTACAGTGCCCAATGCGCGTTGTACATCCAGTTTGCCGGCCAGGACGGCAAACAAAGCATTCAGGTAACTGATCTGCGTGGTACGGAGATCGGTTTCAGCAGTCATCAGATCGAGGTAGGTTTTGATTCCCTCGTCGTATTGCAGTTTGATAGTGTTGTAAACATCTTCAGACAGCGCTACGTTCTCCCGGGCAACCCGCCAATCGTTTAGGTTGGCCTGATACGTAGCAAGTGCCATTTCATACTGGGTATTGATCTGGTTTTTCAGATTCACCACATCCCAGTCGATGCGCGCTTCCAAAAGCCTGGATCTCCGTATTTCATGGATCCGTTTGCCACCCTGGAAAATGGGAATGTTCAAGGTCAGTCCGAAGACAGAACGCGGGAAATTGCCATCAAACATCTCTGGGAACCGATTGCCTCTGAAATCCCATGCATAATTGTAAAATGCCGACAAACTGGGCAGGAACGTCCATTTATTGTATTGCGTGTTCAGGTGCTGAAGTTGCTTGACTGTTTGCAGCTGCCTGAATTCTACCCGTTCGTTATAGTCGACCGCCAGCGTCGTATCCACCAGAATTTCGCTTTCCATAGCCGCACCGTCAAATGACAGGTTCATCGGCTGTTCAGCATCCAGGCCGATCAACTCTTTAAGAAAGGCATATTTATAGGTGAGCAATTCGCTGACCCGCTTCTGTTCGGCTAGGGTATTACTCAAGGTGATCTGCGCACGTTTGAAGTCGGTCTTATCCACGATGCCCGTCTCGTACCGCGCTTTGGCATCATTCAGCTGCCGCTGGATGCGCTCAATGTTTTCCCGGATAATATTGAGTTGTTCCTCGCTGGTGAGGATGTCGTAATACGCCTTGCTTACCTCTACTACGGTATTGATGCGGCTGTTTTCCGTGTTAAGCGCATTCTGCTGACGGATAAACCGTGCCGCTTTCGATGCCTGGATCAAACCCGGGTTAAGGATCTGTTGATCAGCTTGCAAAACCGCGGCACTCACGTGTTTTTGGCCCAACTGGATCACATTGCCGCCGATTACGTTGGTCGGTATCTTTACGTTATAGTTGTACGTGCCCGTTGCATTGATCTGGGGAAACCAACCCGATAGCGCCGACGCAATTTCCTCTTCGCCGATTTCCTCATCAATCAACGCCTGGTGTACCGACGGCCGGTTTTCCAATGCATAATCGATAACATCTTGCAGCGTAGCCTTTGCAGGCAGTGAGGGTTGGTTCTCCTGCCCGAATGCTAACGAAAGGGCAAGGGAAAAGGCAATCGAAAGGGCTAATTTATTTCGCGATTTTCTATACATGTTGTTTCAGTCTGAAAAGATTCTTTTTTTATACCATCCCAAATGATCGTAACCATTTCGTTCATAGACGATTCATCGAAAGCGTAGTGGCCATTGGTATGCCGTTTGGCGGTAGCCGTAACCGTTCCGATGAAAGCGGCGCTGAGAATGTTGATGTCCAGCGGTTTGATGTGGCCTTCGTCAATGCCTTGCTGAAGGAAATTCGACATCTCGTTTTGCATCTGCACGCCGCAGTTTTTTTCGTGGACCACCTGTGCGTACGGAGACGAGAAAAACTGTTCCATAAAACTCAGGACTTCCGGATATTGGATGTAAAAATTAACCAGATTTATCCAGATGGATACAAAGCGCTGCTGATAAGGCAGCCATTGTTCAGCAGCTTTAAACATGGCACTCCCGATCCGGTGCTTGCAATGTTTAAATAACTCGATAATCAACTCATCCTTCGACGCGAAATAATGGTAAATCGTTCCCGTCGCTACCCCCGCATCCTGAGCAATCTGGCTCATCGGGCTTCCGTGAAAACCTTGTTTCATCACGAGTCGCAATGTGCTCTCAAAAATAGCACATTTTTTTTCAGCAGTATGCTCCAATTGAACGTTCATTCGGTCGGCAAAGGAACGCATTATTCGCGATAAATGAATGGCAATATGCATTATTAACTAAAATTTGACAATTCTGGTCAGACGGTCAAAATACCCACTTCGGATAAGTTGGTGAAATTGTGTACTTTTGCATCATCATTGGTACAAATTAATTTACATACGTTGACATTTACCGATTTCAATTTCGATAACAACCTTTTCGAAGGTCTGAATAGCATGGGTTTCAAGACCCCGACGCCCATACAAGCTGAAACCATTCCGATTATCCAAGAGCGACACGATCTGATCGCCTGTGCGCAAACGGGGACGGGTAAAACCGCGTCCTATTTGCTTCCGGTGATGGATGCCATATGCCGCATTGACCAGCGCCCGCCGATCAGCGCGCTCATATTAGCTCCTACCCGGGAGCTCGCCATGCAGATCGACCAGCAGGTTGAAGGCCTTGCGTACTTTACCGGCATCACGTCCATAGCCATTTACGGCGGGGGCGACGGGATCGGCTACGAACAGCAGCGCAGGGCACTTCGCGAAGGGGTGGATATCGTTATTGCGACACCGGGCCGGCTCATTGCGCACATCAGTTCCGGTGTGGTCAGGCTGGATGAAATCAAATTCCTGGTGCTAGACGAAGCAGACCGCATGCTGGACATGGGGTTCAAAGACGATATCAACCGGATTGTGGGCCAATTACCGGCCGAACGGCAGACCATGCTTTTTTCGGCTACCATGCCCCCTAAAATCAGGACGTTTGCGAAAACGCTGTTAAAGAATCCTAAGCAAGTAAACATCGCCATTTCCAAACCTGCCGAAGGCATCCTTCAACAACACTATAAGGTATCGGACGGACAGAAAACGGACTTGCTGAAACACCTTCTGCAGCAGGGCGATTTCCGGAGCGTCATCGTATTCTCATCCACCAAGGAAAAAGTGAAGAGTTTAGGCCGCGAATTGACCCGCCTGGGACTGACCGTACAACCTTTCCATTCTGACCTGACGCAGGACGAGCGCGAGGGAATCCTCCTCCGATTCAAAAACAAGCAATTGCCGATATTGGTAGGAACCGACGTGCTTTCCCGGGGTATCGACGTGGAAGGGATCGATCTGGTGGTAAACTACGACGTACCGCCGGATCCGGAAGACTACATCCACCGCGTGGGGCGTACGGCCCGTGCAGAACGGACCGGTACCGCAATCACTTTTGTCAACCACCGCGACCAGCGACGCTTCCTGGCCATTGAACGGCTGATGGATCGGAAGGTGGATGAGGCGGTGCTGCCCGAAGGCATTGAAGGCGATGCCAGTGCTCCGGATCACACACAACCCCAACGCAGGGACCGTCATCCCCGGAAAAAGCGCAAATCCGGACGGAAGCCGGCCGTTCCGGCACAGCCCAACGGGGAAACCCCAGAGCAAGCTGCGCCTAAAGCGGCGGATGCTGCCACCGATGGCGTGGTGCCTAAGAAAAAGAAAAAGCGGCGTTTTAAAAAGCGTAATAAAGAGCAAGGGGGTGTCGCAACCCAAACCACGGATGGGCCGACGAGCCAGGCGTCTTGATTGAGGCGTCGGATTTCCCGGTAAAATCCCGTGGAAACCAAAAAGCGGATCCGCGGATAATTGAAAAAATCCTTGCGGGAATAAAATTATATTCCTAAACTTGCCCTGGATTAAAACATCGGCCTAAACGTTGTCAGTGATTCAAGCGTAGAAGATTTATTTGGCTAATGTGTGAGGATGCTTAGTGGGGCTTTCTTGTGCAACTATATTTTCTAACCGATGAATCGAAAACCGTGAAATACAAACCGAAGCCGTACCGGGACTAATTCGCCTACGGTTCGATTGCATTTTTCAAATTCAAAACCCAAAATAATCCTATGCGTTACACATCTATTTTATTGATATTACTGTGGATACGAGTAAGTCAGGCATTTGTACAGGTGCCGTCCGAATACAATAGCCCAGGTTACTTTTGCGGCAAATTATTCCGTTGGTGATTACATAGAATTTTTAGAAGCATCACCTATGAGCGCGGACGGTTCAGGCTATTACGGCTTGTCCATTTCCGATGCAAGAGGAACTATCGCCGCAGCAGCTACCTAAGCTACCTATTAGTTCGCACTTCTCACTGCAAATCCGGTTTACGCTGTAGATAGTAGGGTCGGCCGAATAGATGGCTAATAGAAAAGCACTGAATGCATATATAAGACTAAACTTTATAAACCAAAATACTTAATTGGAATGAATTATATCAGAAAAAACATTGTAAGATATATGAAAATTATCTTAAAGGCCACTGCGATCGTTTGCTTACCGATTACACAGTATGGCCATTTGTTTGCACAACAACCTCCGCCCCCCTTATTTTCTCCGAATATTATTCCGGTTTCCCCTGAAGCAGCCGCACTGGCAAAATACATCAATTATCCAGTCGACTACAGCAATGGTTTGCCTATGATCGAAATTCCTTTGTATGAAATAGAGGACGGTGACATGTATCCGCCCGACCAACTGCATATTTTCGGTTTAAATGATCGTCTTTAGCTTTACGCCCAAATATTATTGATATGAGAGAGCGTAGAGAGTACATGTTTACCCTTGTCCGCCAGTGGCGTGAGAGTGGTT
>Ga0065721_10004161_pt1 | contig 67928 bp, 54 predicted proteins | sample Mesricmetagenome_FD_59108 | JGI IMG/M metagenome (GOLD analysis project Ga0065721, IMG submission 59108) | Mesophilic microbial community from rice straw/compost enrichment Sample: eDNA_1 v2 (version 2) | ecosystem: Engineered > Solid waste > Grass > Composting > Bioreactor | place: USA: Davis... | reverse complement strand
GCCTGACGCATCAGCGTCACCGTTGCGGTGTTGTAGATCTCCGCACGGCCGCCGATGATGGACCGCTCCATCATCACCAGGTTGGACGGGAGCCAGATCCTGGCGCTTCCGTGAACATTGGCGCCCTTTGCCATTCGTGCACCGAACGCTCTGAGAACCAGGCGGCGCCAGCCGCTGAACTGCCTCGGCGTCCAGGCACAGGCGAGAAGCCAGACGATGTTCCAGCACAGCCGCAGCAGTCGATGTCGCAGGGGGTATGTCGGCCCTCCGTCAAACAGTGTTTTGGTAGAGCAAGATGCCTGCATTGGATCAGCCCCTTCCCACTGCTCGATGGAGAATGTCCAGGAGGCTCTGGGCCGCAGCATCGATCTGGAAATGCTCCTCGTAACAACGCCGCGCGGCCACCCGCATCCCCTGCTTCTGGTCCCCGTGAAGCTGAAGCCAACGGTCAAGCAGGCGCGAGACACCGTCGACGGTATCAACCTCGATCAGCCCGCCGCCACTTGCCTCCACCTGTGGCCAGATGTTCACCTTGTCGGTGATCAGCACGGGCACGGCGCAGGCCAGTGCCTCGGCGACCGCAATGCCGAAATTCTCCTGGTGGGAGGGCAGGATGAAAGCATCCGCGCCATGGAACGCGCCCCACTTCGCATCCCCTTGCAACATGCCAATCCAATGCAGGCGGGAGCCGACGCCCAGGCGATCCGCCTGCGCCTGCAGGCGCGGTCGGAGACCGGACTGGTCCGGTCCCGCAAGAACAAGCTGAAGGTCCGGCGCATGGCGAGCGATTCGCGCAAAAGTCTTGATCAGGAGGTCGCAGCCCTTCTTCTCGTGAATGCGGGACAGGAAAAGCAGGTAAGGACGACTGTTCAAACGAGGTACGGCGGCTTGGAATGCGAGTCGTTGTGCCTCCGACGGTGGAGGCGGCTCGGCGATGCCGTACCGCACGACCTCTTCGCAGTAGCGATAACCGCGGAAGGCGCCGCGGGCCAGACGGCGCTCCTCCTCGGTGGTGAAAAGGACGGCCTGGGCATCCCGAAGCGCCCGCCCCTGCGCCAGCGTCCACACCACCTGCTTTGCCAGGTGCTTGGCTGGATAAGCATGGCCGAACCAGGGATCCATCATGCCGTGGACGATCTGCACATATGGCAGGCCCGCCTGCCGCAGCGCCAGCCACCCGCCCAACGATGCCCAGTTCCAGAGGCCGTGGATCACGGCCACGTCGAAGCGACGGGCGTCTCGGCGGATCCGATCGGTGAGATGAAACGGAAATCCCCTGCGGCCGTGGCCACCGCAGGCGTGGACAGGCAGGCCGACCTCTCCCAGGAACCTCTCGGAGGGGTCATCGAGGCTGACGATTTCGCTGCGGTGGCCCCAGTCACCCATCTTCTCAGCGCTGAGCCTCAGGCCCTCGATCGGGCCGCCGCTTTTCGGATCAACCGTCGCGATGATGTTCAGCACGTTCATGCCGCCCCCACCAAAGAGGTTACAGCCGCGGCGAAAGCTGCGCTGTCTCCGCGCGCGCTGCCCGCCAAGCTGCGTTCAGCGAAGGTCGACCAGAGGGCCTCGTCTTCCGCCAACAGCTTCATGAAAAAAGCCGCACCCTCAGGATTGTCCGGCTCGACAACAAAGCCGTTGTAGCCGCTGCGCACCAGTTCATCACGCGCGCCACAGCGGTCCGACAGGATGACCGGCACGCCCATCGCCTGCGCTTCGATGACGACATTGCCGAACTGTTCCTCGGTGCTGAGCAGGAGCAAGGCGAGCGTGGATCCAAGCCGCTTGGCGATGTCGGGCGACTGGAGAAAGCCTTCGAAGATGACCTCCGTTTGCAGGCCCAGAGAATAGACCTTCTCCCGGAGATCCGCCTCCAGCGGACCCGATCCGCAGATGCGAAGCTTTCTCGGGTGTGCGGTCATCCGGCGGTATGCCGCGTAAGCCTCCAGCGTGACGAAAAGGTTCTTCTTCTCGATCAACCTCGCAATGACGCTGAAATGCCGATCGGCAAAAGGCGTGCCCGACGGTGCGGGATCGCGGCCTGCCTGCTGGCGCACCCTTGCCAGCGAAAGGGTGTTGTAGCCCGGTTCGACACGTTCGATACCGAGCCACCGGAGATAATCCTGCGATCGCTTGCCGGCGGCGATAGCACCATTATACGGCAGCATGAAGAGGCGCTTTCCAAGCTCACGGCCGATATGGCGTCGGCTGTCGTCGAACTTGGAGCAGGCCATCGTATGGACCTTCATGCCATCAAGCCGCATGAGGACCACAGCGAGAAAAATTGCGGGCATTTCGTAGTGGCTGAGAAAGACGTGGGTCGCGTGTTCTTGCTGGCAGGTCCTCCAGATCCTCCACGCCGCCACCCAGGTGGAGCGGCGGGCGGGCTTCTCCGGGTATAATGTCACTTTCCTGAATGCTGCGGCTGGCGCATCCCAGCCGTAGGTCGGGCTGGTGCCAAAGAGTTCGATGCCGATCATTTTTGCGCCGGTCGCCGCCACGGCTTCGCATCGATCCACATGCATCGGCCCAAAATTGTCCCAGACGAAAGCGATGACGGGCCGGTGCGTGTTCTGCATCTACCGCCCCGGCGCTGGAACGATGGTTGAAAACGGCATCCTCTTTTGTGGCTTGGCGTGAATGGCGTAGATGGCAGCGACGAGGCACGCCGCCTCCGCCATGGCGAGCGCTACACCGGCACCTGACAGGCCTGCCTCCGCCGCACCCAGGAAGATCAGCAGAGCATTCAAGGGTGTGAGGGCAACCAGAAGTGCCGCAAAACCACTGTGCGAGTTCGTCGCCATCAGAAGATTGGCGGCAACGCTCCATCCGCCATGGGCCACCATTCCCAGGGCCATCACAACCATGAAACCCTTGCCTGGCTGGATGCCCGCGGTCCACCAGGCGATCACGTCACTACCAAAGAGGGCGAGAACGGCAGCAGAGGGTAACAGGATCAACGCAGCCAAAAAGCCGTTGAGGTGAACCAGGTGTTGGCGCCGCTCACGCGAACCAAGGGCAGTCGCGGAGGCAAGCGACGGCATGGTCGCCCGGCTGACGACGCCGATACATTGGATCGGAATGCGGCTCACCGTGCGCACCGTGGCGAAGACAGCAGCGGCGGCCGGCGAAAGCACCGCGCCGATGATCAGCACGGATGTTTGCAGCATGATCGACAGGCTGGCGGAAATTGCCATGCCACTGAGCGCCGGCTTCACGAGCCTGCGAAGTTCAGCCAAGGAAACCACCCGGAGGCTCAATGCCAGCCACGGCACGCGGTGCTTCAACAGGGTATGGACCACCAAGATGTTGACCAACCGACCGGCGACCATCACCAGGCAGGCTTCCGCATAGTCCCCGCCGGCACAAACCACCAGCAGCGTCACCATCAGCTCGGCAAAGGTCAGAATATCATAGGTCAGGGTGCCGACGGCATACGCTCCATTGGCGCGCAGGACCGCGAGATTGACGCGGGAGATCAAGGCAAGCCCGGAATAGAGGATCAGCAGGTGCAGAACGGCAACATGATCCGCCAGCCACGGTGCACCTGTGACCGCCCAAAGCGCCAGACCTCCAATGAGGTTGATCGCAACCGCGACGGAAGCCATGAGGGTGGCTAGCGCGTTGAACAACCGGCGGACGCCATCCTTCTCGCCGCGCGCTGCCCGTGCTGTCATTTCGCTGATGCTTGCGGCCAGGAAGCCCATGTCGGTGAGAGCGAGATAGGCCGGGATGGTCGTCAACATCAGCCAGGTGCCGTAGCCGCTCGCGCCCCATGCCCCGACCATCAACGGTATGCTGGCGATCTGGCCCAGGGCAACAAGAACAAGGCCGAGGGCATTGGCGGCAGAGGCACGGGAGATTTCGCCGGTTAGGCTCATGCGCGGAGGACCTCCGCGAGTGCCTTCATGGCGGTCGTCTTCGAGAGTGACTGCGCCAAGCCTGCCTGCGATCCGGAAAAGTCTGCCTGTTTCCTGGAGGCCGCAAGAATCGCCTCGGCAAGTTGCGCCGGATCATCAGGAGGCACGATGTACGCGGAACCCGTCATGAGGCCGGCGAGCTCGGTTCCCGCGTCCGCCGTGACCAAGATCGGCTTGCCGCTCGCCACCATCGCGTTCAGCTTCGAAGGCAGGCCCATGTCCGCCACGACTTTCTCCTGGGGCAAGATATGGAGATCCGGCATGTTCATGAGTTCGTTCAGCCGCGACCGAGGCTGGAACGGCATGAATCGAACATTCGGCAGCTCTCCCGCTCGGGCCTCGAGTTCCTTCCGCAACGGCCCCTCGCCCACGAGGACAACCTGGATGTGAGCGTCATCACGAAGCCGTGCGGCGGCGTCAATGAGACCATGCAGTCCCTGCTTTGCGCCGAGCGTCCCGGCATAGAGAACAACGAAGTCACCGGGATCAAAGCCCAACTGGCTCCTGTAGGTGCTCGTCCGTTCGAGTGGATAAATCTCTTCAAGATCAACCCAGTTGCGAACGAGCGAAAGCTTGGCGGGTGCCACGCCGCGCGCGAGCATTCTCGCCCTCATGTGTTCGGAAATGGTGACGAGCCGATCGACGCCTGCCATCGTCATCTTCTCGAATGTCTCGGCGAGGTGCCTCACCCAGTGCCGCTCCCTCAGGTGCCCGACAGCAAAGGCTGCATCGACTTCGAGATCCTGGACATGCAGGATGACCTTGGCGCCGACCAGTCTGGCAGCGACGATCGCCACGGGAGCAGCTAGTAGCGTCGGCTCGATGCAGAACACGATCTGCGGCCGCCGGCGGAGGATCTGCCAGACCACAATAGGCGCCGAGGTGACTGCGAAGGAAAGCGGCGCGAGAAGCCGCCAGATGCCCTGCATCCGTTCCCTGAGGATGAGCGGCGTGCGGAAGACGCGAATGCCAATCTCTTCTGTCCGGGAGTAGCTATTGCGATAGCCCTTGGAGACCTGCCAGGCCGGATAATGCGGCGGCGTCGTGACGACGGTGACATTCCAACCTTCGTCGGAGAGATGCTGCGCAATCTCCCCCGTGTACTTGCCAACGCCGACAAGCTCCGGCGTGTAGTTCATGCCGTAGACGACAATGCTTCTGGCAGGTGCCGTGGCTGCTGCCGTCGCCCGGCCGTTTGTAGCGACCGCTGCATTCCCATCAAGACTGTCAGCGGTCGTCAATGTCATCCAGCATCTCCCTGGCTACGTTCAAGATATTCGCCCTTGAGGAAGGCGGCGTAAGCATCTGCCACGCCCTCTTCCACTCCGATCTTCGGCGACCAGCCCATTGTGCGCAGCTTGTCGGCGCTCATGAGCTTGCGCGGCGTGCCGTCCGGCTTCGTCAGGTCGTGGACAATTTCACCCTCGTATCCGACGACCTTGCAGACCAGCTTCGTGAGATCGAGGATGGTGATGTCCTCACCCGAGCCGACATTGACGTGGGTGTCGTCGGAATAGCTCTTCATCAGATGTACGCAGGCATCGGCACAGTCATCGACATGCAGGAATTCACGCCGCGGCGTGCCGGTGCCCCAGACGGTGATGGAGGAGGCGCCGCTTGCCTTCGCCTCATGCGCCTTGCGGATCAGCGCCGGCATGACATGGCTGGACTTGAGGTCGAAGTTGTCGCCCGGGCCATAAAGGTTCGTCGGCATGGCGGAGATGAAGTCGCGGCCGTGCTGGCGTCGGTAGGCCTGGCAGAGCTTGATGCCGGCGATCTTGGCGATCGCATACCACTCATTGGTCGGCTCAAGCTCACCCGTCAGAAGTGACTCTTCGCGGATCGGCTGCTCGGCAAACTTCGGATAGATGCAGGACGAGCCGAGGAACAGCAGCTTCTCCACACCGACCCTATGGGCGGCATGGATGATGTTGGCCTCCAGGATGAGGTTGTCATAAAGGAAGTCGGCAGGATAGGTGTCGTTGGCAAGGATGCCGCCGACCTTTGCCGCCGCGAGGAACACGGCATCCGGACGGATATTTTCCATCCAAGCCTCGACATCGGCCTGGCGGGTCAGGTCCAGTTCCGAGCGGGTGGCGGTCAGGATCTCGCAACCCTCCGAAGCGAGCCGCCGCACAATAGCCGAACCCACCATGCCGCGATGGCCGGCGACGTAAACTCTCTTGCCCTTGAGGTCATAAGCCATGCTCAACCCTCCAGGCTGACGGGCAGGTTGAGCCCGTGTTCCTTGAGGAGCGCATGGCGGCGCGCGGCCTTGTGGTCTTCGGCGACCATCTCGGCGCACATTTCGCGGGCGGTGATCTCCGGCTCCCAGCCAAGCTTCTGCTTGGCCTTGGCGGAAGAACCGAGAAGCGTGTCCACTTCGGCGGGACGAAAGTAGCGCGGGTCGATCCGCATCACCACGTCGCCTACCTTCAGCGCCGGCGCCTTGTTGCCTTCAATCGCGGCAACCGTGGCAATCTCGTCTACGCCCTCGCCAGAAAACTCCAGCGTCAAACCCAGTTCGCTCGCCGTCCACTGGATGAATTCACGCACCGAATATTGCACGCCGGTGGCGATGACAAAATCTTCCGGCTCGTCCTGCTGCAGCATCATCCACTGCATGCGGACATAATCTTTCGCATGACCCCAGTCGCGCAGGCTGTCGATATTGCCCATGAACAGGCAGGATTCGAGCCCCATGGCGATGTTGGACAAGCCACGGGTGATCTTGCGGGTGACGAAGGTTTCGCCGCGGCGCGGTGACTCGTGGTTGAAGAGGATGCCGTTGCAGGCATACATGCCATAGGCTTCGCGGTAGTTCACCGTGATCCAGTAGGCGTAAAGCTTGGCCACCGCATAGGGCGAACGCGGATAGAAGGGCGTCGTTTCCCGCTGCGGTGTTTCCTGCACCAGGCCATAAAGCTCGGACGTCGACGCCTGGTAGAAACGGGTCTTCTTCTCAAGGCCCAGGAACCGGATCGCTTCCAGCAAGCGCAGCGTGCCGATCGCATCGACATCGGCGGTATATTCCGGGGCCTCGAAGCTCACCGCCACGTGCGACTGGGCACCGAGGTTATAAACTTCATCCGGCTCGATGTCGCGGATGAGGCGGGTCAGGTTGGAGGTATCCGAAAGGTCGCCATAATGCAGCTTGAACTGCGCATCCTTCATGTGCGGATCTTCATAGATATGATCCACACGTGCCGTATTAAACAACGAGGCGCGGCGCTTGATGCCATGCACCTCGTAGCCCTTAGCCAGCAGAAACTCCGCAAGATACGAGCCGTCCTGGCCGGTTACCCCGGTAATCAGTGCTCTTTTTTTCATGGTGTTACTCATTCTTGTGCCTGACGCAGGTCCACGACCGTCATATCCGGATCCTCGTGATGATATGCGTTGTGCGGGGACGCGTAGTATTGGGACGATCCATATTCGCGATAGAGCTTCATCTTGCGGCTGTCCACTTTGTTGAGGATGATGCCGAGGCACAGTTCCTTCAGTTGCGGTTCCGCAGCGAGTATCTCGGCGACAAGCTTGCGCGGCGTCTTTCCCCATTCCACCACGAGCACGAAGGCATCGAGATGCGGCATGACCGCTCTCGCATCGATGATCGGCGCGACCGGCGGCAGATCCAGAAGGACATAGTCGTGTGCCTCGGCAGCCTGAGCCAACAGGCGAGCCATGTGACCGGAAGCGAGAAGTTCGGACGAGCGCGGGATCCGACGCTTCATCACCGTCGGCAAAAAGAGCGTACCGCTCTCCGGATCCCTCAGGGCCCGCGAAGAGGGTGGGTCGCCCGACAGCAGGACCTCAAGCAAACCTTCTTGCGCGTGCTGGGCAATCGTCCTTGTAGCGCCGGGATTGCGTAGGTCGGCATCGATCAGGATCGTGCTGGCGCCTTGCGCAAGCAGTTTTGCAAGGTTGATCGCGACCGTGGATTTCCCCTCACCCGCGACCACCGAGATGATCCCAATCACCTTGCCGCGCTTCGCGATCTCGAGTTCGGCAGCCAGCCGGACGTTGCGCAGCGTCTCGGCGAAGGGTGACAGCGGGAACTCCGTCGCAAAATCGGCAATCGGATCCTTGCTACGGATCTCGTGCTTCCCGGACGGTGGCTTGGGCAAACTGTCGACAAGCGGCGCGACGTGGGAGAGATAACCGAGGAACCTTAGGCCAAGGACCTGCCTCACCTGCTCGCCGGCGCGGAAACCACGGTCGGAGGCTTCGCGAAAAGCAGCGGCACCGGCACCGGCCGCACATCCGAGCACGACGGAGACCGCGAGCACGAGCGGGATCCTTGGCTCACTCGGCGTCACGGGCGGCATGGCGCGGGCGATCACACGGGCTTCGGTGACCGGGAACGACTGCTGCTGGACCGCCTCGTGATAACGCTGCAGGAATGTCTGATAAAGGTTGCGATATGTGGCAGCGGTCAATTCAAGTTCGCGCAACTGCACCTGCGTTTCGCTGGCGGTCAGGCTGACGCCTGTCGCCTTTACCAGCCCCTCACCGATCTGCCGTTCGCGGGACGTCGCGACCGCCAGATCATTCTGATAGCTTTGTGCGATGCGCTTCAGCTCATCGAACATCAGCCGTTTGTATTCGGCCATTTCCTCCTTCAGCCGCTCAGCTTGCGCATGAGCTTCTCCCGAGCGTCGGACGATCTCGGAATGGCGCCTCGATGCCTCGAGAAATTTCTGGCGCAGCGTGTTGATGACCGGGCTCTCCAAGGCGTCGCCCACAACACCCTCCTCCGCCCCGCTCTCCACCACCGCCTGGATCGCTTCGACGCGTGCCTGGGCCTTTTCCGTTTCCGTGCGGGCGGCGTTGAGCGACAGGCTGATATCAACGAGCTTCTGGTCGGACAGCAGCGTGTCGTTCGCCACCAAGAGCCCCTTGGCTGCCCGGAACCGCTGCACGGCCGCATCGGCCTGCAGCGACTGATGGCGCAGGTCCTCGATGCGTTGCTGCAGCCACTCGCCGGCGCGGCGTGTCGCGCTCGTCTTGGCCTCGAGCTTGTCGGCCAGATAATAATCGGCAACGGCCGTGGCGACGGAAGCGGCAAGCTCGGCAGAATTCGCCGTGAACGAGATCTCGATAACATAGGAGCGCCCGACCCGGGCAATTTCCATGTCGCGGCTCATCACCTCCAGCGCCTGCCGCCGCATCGCATCCGGACCAGACGGTGGCAGCGCAGGACGAAAGAAGGTGAGAAGGCTCCGGGGTAATCGCAGGAACGGGTTCGGCGCGCCACCCATGAACTCCGCATTGTCCTGGAGCTTCAAGCCATCGATGACCGCGAAGGCGATCGCTTCTGATTTCAGAAGCTCGACCTGGCCAAGGAAAGACGCTTCATCATCCAGAACACCTGCAACCGAGGACAACTGCTCGACGACCTGGCTGTTGACGCCGTCGATGAGCACGCTGGTCCTGGCGGTAAATCGCGGCAACGCGGTGAAGCTATAAAAGCTGCCGAGCGCCAAGAAGAAAATAAGACAGAGGCCGAAAACCCGCCACTGACGGCGAGCGACAGAAATCAGGTTGGCAAGATGAAACGGCGGAGCCTGCGGCTCCGAGTGAGCATTGACCTGAAGCGAACGCGATACATGCCTCTGGTTCATCACTCGGTCCGCTGTACAAAGACTGAGCCAAAATTAACTGTGTATTAATCATGGCGCACTTTTTAGTTGCTTGCAATCCTTTACAACCAGACAACCCCTGCAAGCAGAAGAACGGGCATTGGACGTTGCTCCAAAGCGATATTGCTGGCGAAATTTGCGGCTTTGAAAGCTGTGCCCCCAATCGGGCGCTTGCTATTCCTTTGGTTTGCGGCCATTCCCAACGCTGCGACAGGTGAGACTGAAAGAACTTATGGGCAGGTTTACTGATTGGCTGCTGCGCCGAGGTTCGGCGCCGGTGACAAAGACGACGCGCCGGCGGATCGATCTCGGGCCGGACGAGCCGCTTTATCCGATCTATGCCATTGGTGACGTACACGGCAGCCTCGACCAGTTGATCGCGGCGGAAGAACGTATTGCGCGGGACATCCAGAAGACCGGTCAGCCCGGCCCGGTCGTGCTTCTCGGGGATTATGTCGACCGGGGACCGAACTCAGGCCAGGTGCTCGACCACCTGATCCGACCGAGCGAACTCAAGCTGCGGCGCGTACCGATCTGCGGCAACCATGACGACCTGTTCGCGCGGTTCCTCGATCAGCCGGAGGCCTATTGGGACTGGCTCGGCATCGGCGGTGACCGGACGCTCACCTCCTATGGTATTGACCTCACCTTCCTTGGAAACAACAAGAAGACCCGGCTGGAGCGACTGTCTTACTCTCTTGCTGATGCGGTGCCGCCGGCGCACAAGGAATTCCTGGCGCAACTGCCAACCTCGTTGCGGATCGGGCGTTTTGTCTTCGTACATGCGGGAATCAAGCCCGGTGTACCGCTCGACCAACAGGATGACGAGGACCTGATGTGGATCCGCGATCCGTTCCTAGCGGAGGGTCCGAAGATGCCGTTCCTGGTGATCCACGGCCATACGCCGCAGCCGGAACCCGACAGGGGTCCGGGCCGGATCGGTATCGACACGGGGGCATATTATTCGGGGAAGCTGACAGTGCTCAAACTCCAGGGCGAGCAACTCAGCATCATCTGACGGATCAGGCGCGCCGCCTGTACCACCAGAACAAGACGGGCTTGATGACGCCGCCGAAGACACCAAGCGCGCCAAGCGAAAAGCCGAAATAGAGCTTGCCGCTGCGGCGATCGATGGAGCGGACGATCTTTCGCGCGACCGCCTCGGCAGTCCATGCACCAGCCTTGCCCATCAGCCGTTGCGCCTCGATCGGCCGTTTCGGAAGCTCGCGTTCAAGCTGCGGCGTTTGTGTATCCGGCGGGAAGCAGATCCCGACGGTGATGCCGTGGGCGTGCCCCTCTTGCGCCAGTGCCTCGGCAAATCCGGTGAGTGCAGCTTTCGAAGCGCAGTAGGCGGAATACCCATGAATGCCNATGAGACCGGCACCGGAGGAGACGATCATGATGCGCCCCTGCCCGCGCTGNTTCATGCCGGTGTAGACCGAACGCACGGCGTTGACAGTGCCNAGCAGGTTGATGCGTATCTGCTCGTTNAAGCGNTCGCTGGAGAGGTCTTCGAAGACCGCCGGTTCGACGATCCCGGCGCAGGCAATGAGGACGTCGCAAGGGCCAAGCCGGCTCTCGGCGTGCTGCACAGCGTCGCGGATTGCCGCTTCATCGCCGACATCCGCCAAGGCCATCTGGATGTCGTCGGGAGCGCTTTTGGCAGTCACCAATAGACCATCACGCGCCACCTGAAGCTTTAGCCTGTCCCGCGCAATCAAGGTCACGCGCGCACCGCGACTTGCGTAAAGCCGCGATACTTCAAGCCCTATGCCGCTTGAACCTCCGGTGACGATGACATGCATGATCCACCTGCCGGTCAGCGCTGTTGGTCAGGATTTGCCCGCTGCCTGGATAAGTGGAGCAAGCTGCATCACCTTGTCCATGTCGAGCGAAGCCAGTCCGAAATTGCGCTCCTGCAGGTCCTTCAGCCTTTCGGCAGTGACTGCGACCGAACGACGGATCTGTTCCTCGGTATGATCGCAAGTGATGAAGAACCGCAGCCGCGCCATGCCCTCCGGCACGGCCGGGTGGATGATCGGCAATACGTTGATGCCCTGCTCCAGCAGTTCATTGGAAAGCTGTACGGCGCGAAGAGAGTCTCCAACGATGACCGGCACGACTGAGAAGCCGAGGCTCAAGCCCGTATCCAGTCCCGCCGCGCGGGCGCATTCGAGGAAGAGCGCGCCGTTGCGGTGCAGTTTCTCGGTGCGCTCCGGATCGGAACGCAGGATCTGCAGCGAGCAGCGAGCCGCTGCGGCCAGAACCGGAGCCAGGCCAACGCTATAAACGAAGCCGCCCGCTTCCGCCTTGAGGATGTCGATCAAGGCCTGCGAGCCCGCGATGTAGCCGCCGCAGCTCGACGTGGTCTTGGAGAGCGTGCCCATCCAGATATCGACTTCTTTCGGGTCGATGCCGTAGTGCTCGAAAGTCCCGCGTCCGGTCGCGCCGAGGACACCAAGCGCATGCGCCTCATCCACCATCAGCCAGAAGCCGTAGCGGTTGCGCAGTTCGAGCAGCGCCGGCAGGTTGGCGATGTCACCATCCATCGAATAGACGCCTTCAACGATGACCATGATGCGTCGGAACTCGGTCGAGAGTGTCCGGAGCACCGATTCAAGGTTCTCGACGTCGTTGTGGCGGAAAAGCCGGCGTGTCGCGCCGGATTGCTTGATGCCTGCCAGCGCGCTGTTGTGGATGAACTCGTCGTGGATCACGAGATCCTGCGGCCCCATCAGGCAACTGATGGAAGCGACGTTGGTGAGGTAACCGCTGACGAAAGTGACGGCCGCATCGACGCCGTAGACGGAGGCAAGCTCCATCTCGAGTTCGGTATGCACCGGACGCTCGCCAGCAACCAGGCGGCTGGCGGAGGCGGAAATCCCATACCGATCAACGGTGGCCTTGGCCGCTTCCAGCGTGCGCGGATCCGTGTTGGTCGCGAGGTAGTCGTAGGAGGCGAAGTTGATGAGTTCGTGGCCGGCGACGACGGTGGTCGCCCCTGCCGCCCGGTCATGCGAGCGGTAGAAGGGGTTCGCCACGCCGATCATTTCGCCCGCCGCGCGCTGTACGTTGACCCGCTGGTATTCCGGCAGTTCCTCGAAGGACTGGACCTGACGTGCCGGTGCCTGCGGCAGGCGGCTCAACCTTGCGGCTCGATTGCGGCCCGAAGCCTCGCTTGTCTGGCGCAGCTTGTCCAGCAGGCCACGCTTGCCGTCAGGGCCGAGCCCTGCGGCCTCGTTGTCCCCATTTTCACTCATCACTGTGCCGCTGCTTTCTGCTGTTGCGACGTCGAGTGGCTCTTGACCAGCCGGTCGACGACGGCGTTCTGGCCCTGAGGTGCCTCATCGCCATCCGCATTCTGTCGGGACACGCGCTCGCGCAGACGTGCAACGACATCACCCACGGTCGTGTCGTCGCCGACACCGCTCAATGGAATGTCGAAACCGGTCTTCTGCTGGAAGCCCATGCCAAGTTCCATCGCCATCAAGCTGTCGAGGCCGATCTCCTTCAGCACCTTTTCAGGCGTGATGGTATCTTCGGTGACGCGAAGGATGGTCGCGATTTCACCCGCGACCAGCTTGTGCAGGATCTGCTGCGCTTCCTCGGCAGACTTGCCGCGGATAATCTCTTCGAGGTCGATCGTGTCGCCATCCGAGGACGTCGCATTGTTGCCTGCAGAACGAACGATGGTTTCGAAGAAGGCCGTCTTGGCTATTGGGAGCATCTGGACTGCGCCCCAGTCGATCTCGGCGATCATCACGGCGGCCGCGTCGACACTGCCCGTATCGGCCAGCATGTAGCGTTCGACCTGTTCCAGCGCTTCGCGCGCCTTCATCGCAGTCTTGCCGATGCGCTTCGACAGGATCTCGTTCACCTCGGCATTGCGCGCCAGGAAGCCGGTATCAGCAATGGCGCCGAAGCCGACAGCCAGCGCCGGAAGACCAGCGGCACGGCGGGTGCGGGCCAGACCTTCAAGGTAGCCGTTGGCCATGACGTAGTTCGCCTGCCCCGGATTGCCAAGCATGGTGGTGGCAGACGAGAAGAGCAGGAACAGCTCCAGATCATCCTTGGCCGTGAGCCGGTGCAGGATCTCCGCGCCCTTCACCTTCACGTCCACGACGGGCTTGTTGCGCTCCGGCGTGAGGTTCGAGATCAACGCGTCATCCAGCACCATGGCAGCGTGGATGATGCCCTTGACCGGGCCTTCCGTGCGCAGCAGTTCCAGCAGGACCGAAACCGCCGACTCGTCGGTGATGTCGCAGGCATGCACTGTCGCATGCACGCCCTTGCGGTGCCAGACCGAGATCGCCGCCAGGGTTTCCTCGTCAGCCATGCCACGCCGCGAACAGAGCGCGATGCGCTTGACGCCGCGGGTCACCAGCCACTCGGCCGCAGCCAGCCCGAAGCCACCGATACCACCGGCAACCAGGAAGGTGCCATCCGAGGAGAAGCGAAGCGCCTCGTTTGCCGGAACGAGAACCTTGTCCTTGCCGGCAACCGGCGGACGCACGACGATCTTGCCGATATGGCCGGCATTCTGCATGAGACGGAAAGCGCTGCCGATCTCATCATGGCTGAAGGCGCGGTACGGAAGCGGCGTAAGCTTGCCCTCGCTGAAGAGCCGGCCGATTTCGCCGAAGATCTTGCGCGTTACACCGGCGACGTTCACCAGCAACTGGTCGGCATCGATCCCGAAATAGCTGATGTTGCGGCGGAACGGGCGCAGGCCGATTTTTCGGTCGGAATAGTAGTCGCGCTTGCCAAGCTCAAGGAAGCGACCGAACGGCTTCACCAGTTCGATGCTGCGTTCCATGGCTTCCGAGAACAGCGAGTTGAGGACGAGATCGACGCCCTCGCCGTTCGTCGCTTCGCGAACGCGGGACACGAAGTCCAGGGAACGTGAGTCGAAGATGTGGTCCGCACCCAGCGCTTCGAGGAAGCGGCGTTTCTCTGTCGTGCCGGCCGTTGCGATGACGGTTGCACCACGCAGCTTGGCGATCTGCAGGGCAGCAAGCCCCACGCCACCGGCTGCGCCGTGGATCAGGATCGTTTCACCCTTTTCGATATGGCCGAGATGAACCATTGCGTAATAGGCGGTCAGGAAGGCAACCGGCACCGTTGCGGCCGCAGCCGATGACAGGCGGTCCGGGAACTTCGTTACGCCATCACGGCGGACGCGCACATGCGTCGAGAATGCAGCCGGGGCGATACCCATCACCCGGTCGCCCGGCTGAAGGTCATCGACATCTGAACCAACCTCGAGCACGCGGCCCGCAAGTTCCATACCGATGGTGGCGCCGGCGAAACCGTCCTCAAGCGCTTCTTCGGGCAGTAGGCCCATGGCCCACATGACATCGCGGAAGTTCAGGCCGGTGGCTTCAACGGCGATGATCACCTCATCCTTGTCGGGTGACGGAAGATCACAGGCTTCCCAGGCGATGCTTTCGACACGGCCGCTCGACAACTGGCGGATGGTTGCGGCTTCGAAGCTCGACGTCGTCGCTTCGGTGGACGGGAACGGCCCGGTGGCTGCACGAAGTTCGCGCAGGTTGCCTGCGGTCATCTGCCATTCGCGGTTCGAGGTCGAAACTCCCAGCAGTTCCTGGACCGCATCCCATGTTCCCGCGTCGCCGAATGCGGCATCCAGCAAATGCACGTCCAAGGCTTCGTATTCGTTCTGGACAACACGTGCGAATGCCCAGAGGCCGGCATTCGCACCATCGGTGTCCTCACCTGCCAGCGGCGATCCGCCAGGTGCCACAACAAGAAGCCGTGGCTTCGAACCTGTTTCTGTTCCGCGCGACACCGTTTCGGCCAAGGCACCCAACCGGCACAAGCGCGCCTGAGCCAGAACCGACGCATCCTGCGATGCGACACGCTCCGCCAGATAAACGATACGCAAAGGCTGGCCGTGGAACTGAGACAGAGCCTCGTCGATGTGTTCCTGCGTTGCATCGGCATCAATGACACTGACATCGCAGCCGTCGAACGCCACGGAGAGATCTGCAAGCTCCGAGAGGATCAGAACCCGGCTACCATCGGCCAAGGCCGCGACGGCCTTTGTCGGGCGGGCCTCCGATGCCGCTGCTGCAAGCACCAACGCGCCTTCCGGATAACCTTGTTCGCGCGCGTGCGGCTTGGCAAAACCAAGCGATGCGATGACATCGGCGAGTTGCCGGTCGGAACCCAGCCGGCCAACGGGGAAGTCCGGCGAGTTGCTGTTTTCGAACCACCCTTCGGACTGGCCGAAGACAAAATCGTTGAATGCCGAGGGCGCACGATCTGCAAAGATCACGGCGCCGCCATTGGCGGCCGCGTTGCGGACAGCGGCGCGGATCTCCTCATCAGACGACAGCAGTTGCTGGCTCTGCGGACCTGCCGCCACGACGATATCGGCAACCGGCTGGCTGTAGAGCTTGTCGCACTCCGGCAGCAGGACATGCACGTCCTGTTCGAAAGCAAGCTCGAAGGTGCGGCGGACGTTTTCGCGCGGCTCGGCAATAATGAGTGCTGCACCATGTGCCGCTGCGGCTTGCGCCAGGCGACGGCTCAACGCGAGCGACATGACGCCCGTTTCGAGGATGTAGCGGACGCCACCCTTGCGGCTGGCCAACAGCTTCTCGACGCCGTCGACGACGGCCGTGAAGGCTCGCTCCGCCAGCGGCGAATGAACAAGCACGTGGTCGATCGTCGCCTCGCTGGCATTTGCCGTGCGCGCCGGCTTGTCGCCGGCAGTGCTGAGCGGTCCAGCGGCCAGTTGTTCAAGCGCATCGCGGTAGGCATTGTTGACGAGCACGGCTTCGGCTATGCGCCCGGAATCCTCGCGGTAGATCTCCTGGAGCAGTTCGCTGACCGGCGGCAGGGTGAACTCCTGCGGCAGGACCCATTCGCCCTCGTCGGCGGTTGCGATGCCGGCATCTTCCAGGATGAACAGGCAGTTCGTCAGGAAGGCACGGAACTCCCGTTCCAGCGGCAGGCGGCGGGTGGACACCACGCCGCGGTGGTCTGCAAGCTTCAGCGCGATCTCGTGGCAGGCACGGTAGATCGCTGCATCAAGCAACAGTGTCGCGTTGTCAGATGCCTTACCCTTGCCGTTGCGGAAGATCGCCGCCGCATCCACCTTGCCGAATTCGCGAGCAGCACCGACGGAAGCGGGCACACTCTCGTAGTGAAAGGCGACCGATGCGAGCGTATGATGGCGACGCAAGGACGTGCGGCGGAAACGGCAGTCGTCAAGGCTCGCAATGCGGTTGCCTTCGGTATCGAACAGTTGGAACCGCGCCTTGATAGAATAGGCGCTGAACCGCTCGATCTCGATCATGGCACGGGCGATCTGGCCGCCACCGGTCACATGGATCGCACCGAACCGGACCGGGATATAGGGCGATCCAACATCGCCGCCCGACAGCTGTCCGAACAGCGCGACGAGACCGTGGAACACCGCGTCGGTCGAGAACGGGTTGAGGTTGTACTGGACGTAAGGGTGTGCGGGAGCCGCTGCCGGCTTCAGATCCACCTCGACGATGGTCTGGCCATAGGCGACCGCCTTGTTGAGGAGGCGGAAGCGAGGGCCGTATTGCAGGCCGAAACGTTCAGCCGTTTCATAGGNTTCGTCGGCAGAAAGAAGCGTTCCCCTTTCGCCCTGNGGCGCAACNATGGCGCTGCCAACCACGGCGCCGGCAGCATGACGGCTACGNGCCACGGCGTGGACCGTCCAGTCNTCGCTGCTCAGGCGTTCACGCGAGCGGATCTCGATGTANCCGGTTTCAGGCGACAGCAGGGTCGAGAGTTCGACCATCCGGTCGGGNCGCAGTTCGAGAGGCCGGACNATCTCGAGGTTCGAGATCTCGACTTCCGGAGTTCCGTAATAACGCTGTGCCGCCGAAACCGCGATCTCGATGAACCCGGCGCCCGGCATGATGGCGCGTGAATCGACCACATGCTCCGCAAGGTCCGGAAACAGGTGCGCGTCGATGTGGTTCTTCCAGTGCGCGCTGTTGGGGTCCGTGCGCCAGCCGAGCAGCAGGTAAGGCAGCTTGCTGTTGCGGCCGAAGATATCCACCTCGTCGGTGGTCGACGGCATCTTCAGTTCGGTTTGTTCGAACGGCAGCGCCGGCAGGTCCACATGTGCGTTGCGCTTCGCGTTACCGCGGACGGACTGAACGGGTGCGCCATGGGCGACGGCACGGGCAAAGGCCTGAGCGACCGGATCGCGACCCGGAACGCCGGTCTCGCGCTGCAGCGTTCCAACCACGACGGCGGAGGCAGAAACGGACTTCGCCGTTTCGCCGACATAGCTCGACAGGATCGAGCGTGGCGACACTTCGATGAAGAGGTTGCAGCCCATGGCAAGGGCGGTCTGGCATGCCTGCTTGAACAGCACAGGCTCGCGGACGTTCCGCCACCAGTATTCGGCGTCCAGCCCGCGACCATCCTGCAATTCCCCGCTGACGGTGGAGATGAAGGCGCAGTTGGTCTTTTCAGCCTGGATGGCGGGCAGGTCTGCCAGGAACGCATCCCGCGCGTCATCGATGATCGGGTGATGGAAGGGGTAGTTGATGTCGAGCACATGCGCGACGATCTGGGCCTTGCGTGCTGCATCGCGGAAAGCCTGGATCTGGTCGCCCGGACCGGAAAGCGTCACGGAATTCGGGGCATTGATCGCGGCAACGCAGATGCCATCGAGGCCACGCGCACGGGCGAAATTCAGCGCCGCTTCCTCGTTGAGGACCACGGCCGCCATCTTGCCCTTGCCGGCAAAGACGTCCTGGTAGCGCGAGCGCTTCGAGACAATGGCAACCGCTTCGGCCGCCGTCAGTGCCTTGGCAGCATAGGCTGCTGCCAGTTCGCCGACCGAGTGACCAAACACGGCTTCCGGTCGGATGCCGCTCGCATGCATGCAATCGGTGAGCGCTGCCTGGACCGCGAATAGCAATGGCTGGGCGATCTTGGTATCCGCCAGCCGGGTAGCGAGATCCGGCGCAACAATGATGTCCGTGAGCTTTTCGCCCAGATGATATTCGAAGAGTGCGCTGAAGGACTGGAAGCACTGGCGGAACTGAGCGTTTTCCCGATACGCGTCCACGCCCATGCCGGCCCATTGCGCACCGTTGCCGGAAAAGACGAAGGCGATCTTGGCCGCGGACAGCGGTGCCTCGCCGATTTCGCCCGCCGAGGCCTCACCCGCGAGATGGGCTTCAATGGCCTTACGGACGCCATCGACATCCTTGGCCGCGACAGCGAACCGGTGCCGCAGCGCTTCGCGGTTGGCCGGAGCGGCCGACACGATGAGCGCCGCCTGCTTCGCATCGGCGTCCGAGAGCCGTTCTTCGTACTGCTCGAGCAGCTTGGACAGAGCCGATGCGGTATGTGCGCTGACCACGAAGAGGCCCGGCTCGACCTTCGCCGGCGCATCCACTGCCTTGACGGGATCGGGATCGCTGATGACGACGTGGGCGTTCGTGCCGCCGAAACCGAAGGAGTTGACGCCCGCAAGCCGTGGCTCCTTGGCGGGCAGGAGCTTGATGGTGGACGTGTTGACGCGAACGTTGAGGCCGTCGAAGTCGATGTCCTCGTTGACCTTCTCGATATGGAGCGATGCCGGGAGGAAATTGTTCTCCAGCGCGATCATCGCCTTCAAGAGACCGAACAGGCCGGAGACCGGCTCGGTATGGCCGATATTGGTCTTGATCGAGCCGATTGGCACCGGCGCGCGGCGCTTCTTGCCGATCACCTCACCGATCGCCCAGACTTCAGCCGGATCACCGACGCGGGTGCCGGTGCCGTGCCCTTCGATGAAGGCAAGCCGGTTCACGTCGATATTGCGGCCTTCGTAGATCGAGCGCAGGAGGTCAGCCTGGGCTTCACGCGACGGCAGGCTGATGCCGTTTGTGCGACCCGAGGAGTTGACGGCCACGGCGTGCAGGCGACTGCGGCTGCGGTCCCCCTCCCGCTGGGCGCGGTCGGAGCGGCGCAGAACAAAAACAACGCCACCTTCGGCGCGGACATAACCATGCCCGTTCGTATCATAGGCCCGGCACAGACCTTCCGGCGACAGCATGCGTGCCTGCGCGAAGCCCACGAAGGACAGCGGGTGCACCAGCAGGTTGACGCCGCCGACGATCGCCGTGTCGATATCGCCGTTTTCCAGCGCCAGAACGGCCTGATCCAGCGCCACCAGCGATGAGGAGCACGCGGTATCGATCGTCATGCTCGGCCCCTTGAGGCCGAAGATGTGCGAGATGCGGTTGGATACGATGGAAAGCGTATTGCCCGTCATGAAATACGGGCTGCCGGAAGCCGGATCTTCGGACGCGAGATTGCCGCTCTCGAGGCTGGACGCCCCGACGTAAACACCGACATGCTCCTTGGCCAAGGTGCTGGCCGGAAGGTTTGCGTCTTCGAGGGCTTGCCAGACGAGGTTCAGGAGCACCCGCTGCTGCGGGTCCATCTGCATCGCTTCACGCTGCGAAAGCCCGAAGACCGCAGGATCGAAGGCATAGATATTATCGAGGACGCCGGCCGCGAAAGTGTAGGTCTTGCCGGGGATGCCCTGATTGGGATGCCAGAAGCGAGCCTTTTCCCATCGGTCCGATGGAATGTTCGTGACGGTGCACCGCCCCTCGCTCAAGATGTCCCGCAGTTCGCTTACAGAATTGGCACCTGGCGCTACGCAAGCACGGCCGATGATTTCAATCGTCATGGTCACTCGGTGTTTATCAGACGTGAACGGCCAAAGCCGTCACGTAACTTTAACACATACTTATCTGCGCTTGTCACCCCAAAACGGGTGACAGCTCAGATGCATCGGTAGTGAGAGTGTACCTGAACGAGAATGACGGTCAGGTCAATCGCCGAAGCCGTTGGCGACAGTTACACCTTGTGCAACGACGGAGACCGGTCGCGACACAAGTGTCAGGAACTTAGCAAAGTCGACCGCATTGTGGCGGGCCGCATAAATCACGTCACGGCTCTTGATCGGGAAGGTCTGCCCGACGAGCAGGCTATCAGGCCGGCTCATGTCGAAACGGTAGACGAGCGGGTAGCGCCCGAACTTGTCCGACTTCATGCCCTTTGCAACCATCTGGTTGAATCGGGTTGTACCAATGAGAGCCGTGATGATTTCCGGTTCTTCGTAACGGAAGAGGAAGTAACCCTTGGCATTGACAGCTGCATCATTGCCGCCGCCGCCGAGCGCCACGGCTTCAAGCAGGTTTAGGTCGTTTGCACCAAATTCGATGCGCGCGTTCTGCTTGACCGCGCCGAGCAGCGTGAAGGTGCGCGGATCCCGCGTCACGAAAATCTGGTCGCCCGGCTGAACATAAATGTTCTCGGACGGGTTTTCGATGACAGACTTGAGGAGCGTCGTGCCGCTGCGGCCATTGCGGACCATGGTCACGTATGATTCGTATGGCTGGGCGGTCGGACCACCCGCTTTTGCGATCACGTCGGTGATGTGCTCGCCGGTCAGGTTGAGCGGAACCTGGGCGGAACGTCCGACGGCGCCGGATACGGTCACCATACGCGACGACGTGTTGACGCTGTTGACGATGACGTCCGGCTCGACAGCCTTGTTGCGAAGCGCAGCAAGAATCGTCTGACGGGCTTCCTCCAGCGTCTTGCCGGAGAAGCGGACGAGGCCAACATAAGGAATCGCGGCTTGGCCATCAGGCTGGATGACAACGTCGAGGCTCGTCTGCTTCGTATCCTGCGTCGAGAACAGGCCGTTGGCGCCGGCTTCGAAGATGGTGATCTTCAGGACGTCGCCGACGCCGATGAGCGCGCGGCCCGCACCACCGCTGCCGAAACCGAATCGGCGCTTGAGGGCCGAACCAAAATATTGGGACACGAGTTGAGCCGACGTGTTGTCCACATCGACGATCTCGAAGACTGCAGCATTCTGGCGGCCAATTTCAGCGCCCGATTTCCCGCCGTCGGTATTGATCGCAGAGGCCAGAGGGCCCTCGCCCGGCACTGCCTGACAACCTGCCAGAGCGGCGCACACCAAAACTGCAGTCACTCGCATCAAAATTCCATTCTCCAATCGTCTCGGATCGCATCTATTCCGGAGGAGGAACAGCCCGAGGGGAATCCGACCGCACCTGCAAAGCATAAGAGGTGTTCAACAACAAGCCGGATTGCGCCGGCACCTCCCAAATAAAAAACTTGTGCGGTTTTAAAGCCATAGTCCCAGGAACGGTAGCCGATGGCCACGACAATGAACAAGTTGAGTTAAATACCGTCTAAGTCTTATGGTTAATCCCTGCCGGATCACGAGCATCTTCGCCTACCAGTTCCAGCCGGTGAACTCCTGTGTTAAGGCGTCGCCCCAGATACCCCGCCCATCGTGAAATGGACACCATGCCGGAAGAGGACAAGGCAGTATTGACCCCCGCCGACTTGCGTCGCAGGCAGGGTTCAACCATTCGCATTGCTGCCCTCTTCATCATCCTGGTGCTCGTGGGGCTGGCGACCGTGGTGCTGTCCGTTAACGATGCCCGCAACTATCGGCGGCTGACAAAGGCGCTTGGGCTCGACCAGTACAGCTTTTTCTCCACCCCGCCGGCAGATGTGCGGATCGACAAGCAGAAAGCGCTTGAGCCCGCAGAGCGCTATCCGCCCTGGCTCCTGAAGGTGGAGTTGGAGCGCCAGGCCGTGTTTGAACGCGTCGATCCCCTGCCCGCGGAAGAGCGGTGCCAGCGGCTGGGCACGGCGACCGACGTGGAGCCGGAGTTCACGACGCGCGACAAGAGCTGGGAGTGCATCCTGTTCAAGGAGTTCGGCGCGGCCGATCCGCCAGCCTCGTTCTTCATCCAGGCCCGTGGCTTGATGCCGGACCAGATTCGCAGCTTCCGGATCAAGCTCAACCTGACTGATCCCGAGGTGGAGCCGCAGATGCTGCAGGAGACGACATCCGCGCTTGGCGAATTCGGCCTGCCACTGACGCCCGAGACGCGTGAATATGTTGTGGACATGCTCTCCACGCATCGCGAGTTCTCGTCGCTGCTCGAGAACTACCGGATGAAGTTCGCGCCGGAGATGATGGACCCGAATCGCTACAACCTGCTTCTGCTGCAGCGTCCGCCGACGGCCGAATGCGGCTCGGCACCGGCAACGGAAAGGGCAAGCGAAGTGCTCTACCCACTCTCGGTCGGCTGCCTGCCGTTGAAGCATCCGGTCAAGCTGCCCTAGACACGCTCCAGGTTATTAGACACGCTCCAGGTTGATCAGGTCGAGGTCAGCCCCCACTTCGCGCCGTGCCGTTTCCACCAAACTCTTCTGGTGAGTGAAGAGGATGGTCTGGAAGCAGCTACCCGCCGCAGCAAGCGTCCGGATGCCGGCGGCGGTTCGTTCATCATCGAAGGTCTGGAAGATGTCGTCGAGGATGAGCGGCGCTGGCTCGTTTCGGGAACAGTAGTCTTCCAGGAACGCCAAACGCAATGCCAGGTAAAGCTGATCGCCCGTCCCTTCGCTCAGACCTGCGAGCGGCACCTGCTCTCCCGTCTTGCGCTCCACAGCCAGTTGCAACTCGTCGCGCTCGTCATAAAGCTGGACGAGACGCGCAAAGCGACCGCCGGTCAGGTCGCAGAAGAGCCGGCCGGCGCGCTGCATCACGGGATCGGCCTGGCGTTCGCGATAGGCCTCCATGGAACTTGCCAGGAGGCTGGACGCGAGCTTCAGCACCACCCAGCGACGCGCCAAATCCCTCGCTTCTTCCTCTGCGGCAAGCTTCTGGAAAACGGCGCGTTCGGCGCCGATACCGGTTTCGAGCTCGCGGCGACGGCGCTGGATGTCGGCTTCGGCCGCACGCAAAGCCGCAATGCGGTCGACCTGGTGGCTGTCCTTGGCCTCGAGATCCTCGATCTCCAGCGCTGCAGCAACCCGATCGAACTCGGCAAGCGCAGAACGCGCCTCGTCCTCGCTGGTGCCGTCTGCATGTTCGGCAAAACGGGCGCGGCATTGGCGGAGGCTGTCTTCGAGCCGCGCCTTCTGCTGCAGGTCTTCCAGAACATGTGCCAGCTCCTCGACCGGTGCCGAGACAAGCCGCGCCAGCTCCTTCATCTCCTCGCTGATCGCCTGTTGCTCGGTGCCATGCCGCTCCAATTGGACTTCCGCCTTGGCCAAGGCTGCAACCAGCCCCTGGCGTCTGTTGGCGTCTGTGTTGGCGGCAGCGGCACGTTCGTTCAGCATGCCGATCGCAACATCGGCGGGCAGCGAGGCCAGATCCGCGGCAACCGCGGTGCAGAGCGACCTCACCTCCTGCTCGAACGTCTCCATGTCGCGGCTCATGCCACGCACGCGACGATTGCGGTTTTCCCGTTCGGAAAGCTGGTCTGGAACACTGCGCCACACATCAAGCGCAGCAAGCGCCATCTCGACCGTCGCGCCATCTGCAAGGCCTGCGAGCACGGCAGCCTGCGAGAAGTCCAGCCGCCAGCGCTCCACCTGCCTGCTGAGGCCCGTTTCCTGCTCCTCCAGCCGCGCCAGAGCCTCTTCCGCCGCATGACGTTTGCCCTGGATAGAGCGGCTTTCGGTCCATCGTTCGGAGAGCTCCGACAGTCGGCGCTCGAGTGCGCGTGCGAGCGCGGCTGCCGGCAAGGCGGCAGAGGCAAGACCAATGGCATCGGCCATGCCGACCAGCACCGGCGTCAGCGCCTCCTGTTTGAGCCTGACGGCCTCCAGAGCGTCGCGTGCATCGGCAAGCGCGGCAGACAGCGCCGCGATCCCGTCGATGCTCCTGCGCCACTCGATCATCCGGTCGGGAGCGGCCGGCGCGACCGGTGCCGCGTGGAAGAGGTCCTGGAACTCGGTGAGCGCGTCAGAGGCCGCGATCTCTGCCTCTTTTAGCGTGGCCTCGCAGGCGTCGATGTCGCCCTCCAGTTCGCGATGCCGCAAAGTGAGCTGCGCATGGCGCGACACCCGCTCCGCATCGGCAAGCGCGGCATCCGACAGGCGATCCGCCTCGTTGACCGCAGCAGTCACCTCCTCCAGTGCTGATGAGCCGGGCTTTGCCGCGAAAGCTTCGAGAAGCCCGTCGCGCTTCTTGCGGGCCTCAACGATGTCGTCGCGGGAGACCAGATCACCGAACGCCTCAAGACCGGCAAGCTGATTGGCAACCGCCTTGGCTTCGTCGCGAGTGCCAGCGAGCTTTTGCGCCGCGCGCAACTGCTCGCTCTTGGCCGCCTCGATCATCCGCTGGTGCGTGGTGAGCGTCGCGATATCAGGCAGAGGCGCCGAAAGGAGCCTCTCCATATCCTTCACAGGCGGATCAAGGCGACCGACGGCCATGGCAAGATCGTTTTCGGCACGCGTGACGCGCACCTGCAGCGCCTCGAGGTTGGTCAGTTCGGCGATCTCGGGGCGCAGTGCGGCAAGCTGCTCGATCCACGGCTTCGGGTCGATGAGCCAGCTGTCGACCCCCTCGCCCTGCAGCCGCGACAGAGCGTTCTGCGCATCCTCGGTCTGCTGGCGCAACTGCTTCAGGTTGCGATCGAGGTCGGTCCCCTCTTCCACCAGCTTGCGCAGCCGTGTCAGGTCCGGATCGGTCGGCTGGGCTCGTTTCAGGTCTTCGGGTGACGCGAAGCCCAGCCGCCGTGCGGACTGCAGAAGCTTGTTATCAAAGTCATCCACCTCGCCGCGCACCCGCGGGATATCCTCGCGTGCCTTGACGTAAGCTCCCTTGTCTGCATGCGCGGCAACGATCTTGGGGGCGGCGGCAATCAGCGCCTCGTCAACATGTAGCGCGCCCAGTTCATCTCTGAGACGCGAGAGTTCGGCCTCAGCCAGACGCCGCGCTTCGACATTCTGCCGTGCCTTTGCCAGGACCTCTTCAAGCCTGTTTGCGAACCCTGCCGGCAGCTCGGACAGCGCCTGGTAATCGGCAAGCTGGGTCCGTTCCTTGTCAATCTCGCGCAGCACCGGTTCAAGCCGCAACAGCTTGCGCAACTGGTCGAGCCTGCGCTTGGTTTCCTGCCGTTCACCAACGACCGCGGCGAGTTGCGTCTCGATCTCCGTCTGCTCGGCGAGCAGCCTCTTCCAGTCGCCAGACTTGAGCTCGATGTCGCGCTCGGCCTTGCGGGCTTCGTCGTGGGCGTCGAGCACCTGGTAGAACAACCGATCCTTCGACCGACGCGGGCCGTAAATGCCGTCCGCCTCGGCTTCCAGTGACTTGCGCAGGTCGGTCAGGCCGGTCAGGCCCGAAGCTGCTGAGAACAGCAGGCTGCCAATTTCGCCGCCGCTTTTCAGCATGGTTTCGCCACCGGCACGCAGCGAGGTCGAATCGAGACCGAAGGCGCGTTGGAAGACTTCGCGCGACAGCGTGCCGAGGAACGGCGCCAGCGCATCTTCCGGCAGCGGTTCCTCCGCATCACTTTCGGCAAGAAGGGTGTTCTTGCGACCGCGCCGGCGGCGGAAAGCCAGCGTGGCGCCGTCGCGAGTGGCGATCTCCGCACCGACCCTCAGCGATGTCGGGTCATGCAGGAAGCTCATGCCTGCCGTTGTCGGGAAACCGAACAAGAGGTCGGAGATGGCCGAGAGCGCGGACGACTTGCCGGCCTCGTTTGGGCCGTAGATCACATGCAGCTTGGCATCGGGACGGAAGACCAGCTTGCGGTCTGTCAGCGCGCCGTAACGGAGCAGATCGAGATGATTAAACCGCATCAGCCCCTCGCCGCCCGCGCATAAAGAAGATCACGCGCTTCGGCGAGCAGTGCATCCACATCGTCTCCCAGTGGCAGGTCCGCAGCACCAATGCCGCCCGGCAGGCGGGAGACGATCTCGCTGATCCGAGCCTGCGCTTCTGCCAGTACCTCCTGCGGAAAGCCATCGGCCGGTATCAGTCCCTCGATACCAAGGGCGGCCGTCGCAGCCGATCCTGCCTCGGTTACCGGTTCAAGGCGCAGTTCGAGCTTTTCCAGCCAGATATCGGCATGCGCCCGGTGGCACGCGGCCTGCACCTCGTCACGAAAGTCACCGCGTCGTGACATGATCTCGCTGCGGAAGCGGTTCCTGCCCTCAAGCGTGATCCGCAAGGCGAGCGGACGCTCTTCCATCGTATCCGTCACGTCATCAAGTGCCGTCTCGAGCCGCTGCAGGATGGCGGGCGGTGCATCATCCGGCTCAACCTCCACCTTCAGTTGGCCGAAGCGTGCGCCATCGGTGATGACGCGCTCATGCGTGATACGTCCATCCTCGACGGTGACGAGCACCGCGCCCTTGGACCCCTGTTCACGGATCGAACGGCCCTGCAGGTTGCCCGGAAAGACGACCAGCGGATCATCATGGACGATCTCAAAATCATGCACATGGCCAAGCGCCCAGTAGTCGTAACCGCGCGAGCGAAGGTCTTCAATCGAGCATGGCGCATATGGCGCATGCGGCTCTCGCCCAGTGAGCGAGGTATGCAGAACTCCGATGTTGAACCAGCCGGCTTCCGGCTTCGGATAGGCGAGCGCCAGGTTCTCGTTTGCCGACCGCTCGGCAAAGCCTTGCCCGTGCAGCGCGACCTTCAGGTGTTCCAGCTTGAAGCTGCCCGGCTTGTTGACGGGGAACTCGCTGACATTCTTCGGCAGCGTGATCGTCTTGGTGATGACGCTCTCGGCGTCGTGGTTGCCCTTCAGCAGGAAAACCGGGATGCGGGCGCGCTCCAGCCTTGCCACCTCGCGGTTGAAGAAAAGGCCGATCTTGTTGTCTTTCCAGTCGCCGTCATAGACGTCGCCGGCGACGATGAAGAAATCGACCGACCGCTCGATTGCCTGGTCGACGAGCGTAGAGAACGCCTTGCGGCTGGCCTCGATGAAGAGTTCGGCGATGGCGGCATCCTTCAAGGCCAACCCCTGGAAAGGGCTACCGAGATGCAGGTCAGCGGCATGAATGAAACGGAAAGAGGTCATCGACTCGCTTGATTGGATTGCCCCATAGAGACAGGTGTTTTAGGCAAATGCCGGGCACGAAGAAAGATCATGCATCCGCAGCCTGTGGATAGCCTCAAGTTACGCCCATTTGGAGAACATTCATGAGAAACCACACCTTCGGACGGACATCATTCAAGGTCAGCGAGATTGGCTTTGGCGCCTGGCAGATCGGTGGTTCGTGGGGCGACGTCAGTGAAGCCGATGGTCGCGCCGCCCTCGAGGCCGCGCTTGATGCCGGCGTCACCTTCATTGATACCGCCGATGTTTATGGCGATGGCCGCTCCGAAAAGATCATCGCCAATGTGCTGAAGGCCCGCGGTGGCGCCCGCCCGATGGTTGCAACCAAGGCAGGACGACGTCTCGATCCGCATGTCGCGGATGGCTACACCAAGGCTAATCTGGAAAGCTTCATCGACCGGAGCCTGAAGAACCTCGAGGTCGACAGCCTCGATCTCGTCCAGTTGCACTGCCCGCCGACGGAGGTGCTGTATCGTCCGGACGTCTTCGGCGCGCTCGACGAGCTTCGCCAGGCCGGCAAGATCAAGAACTACGGCGTCAGCGTCGAGAAGGTTGAGGAAGCCCTGAAGGCGATCGAATACCCGGACGTCACCAGCATCCAGATCATCTACAACATCTTCCGCCAGCGTCCGGCTGATCTGTTCTTCACCGAAGCCAAGCGCAAGAACATTGCGGTCATCGTTCGCGTGCCGCTGGCAAGCGGCCTGCTGTCGGGCAAGATCTCCCGCGATACCGCCTTCGCCAGCGACGACCACCGCAACTTCAACCGCAATGGCGATGCCTTCGATGTCGGCGAGACCTTTGCTGGCGTGCCGTTCGAAGTGGGCGTCCAGGCGGTCGAGGAAGTGCGCAAGCTGGTTCCGGCCGGCGCCAGCATGGCGGCCTTTGCGCTGAAGTGGATCCTCATGAACGAAGCCGTCACCGTCGTCATTCCCGGTGCGCGCAATGCTGAGCAGGCCAAGGGCAATGCCGCGGCGGCCGAGCTTGCGGCAATCTCGGCCGATGTCATGGCGGCCACGAAGGACATCTACGCGCGGCTGGTCGCGCCGCATGTGCACCAGCGCTGGTAGGCCGTCAGCGCCCCTCCCCCCTGGAACGCAGAAGGCCCGGTCGAAACCGGGCCTTCCAAGGTGCTAAATATCAAAAGGTGATGATTAGCTGTTAACAGCGTCCTTCAGGCCCTTGCCGGCCGAGAACTTGGGAACGTTACGCGCAGGAATGTCAACTTCGGCGCCGGTCGACGGGTTACGGCCCTTGGAAGCTTCGCGGCGGGAAACAGAGAAGCTGCCGAAACCAGCAAGACGGATATCGCCGCCCTTCTTCAGTTCGCTCTGTACGGTTTCAAAAACGGCATCGACGGCAGATGCGGCATCAGCTTTGGAAAGACCAGCCTTTTCGGCAACGGCAGATACCAGCTCGTTCTTGTTCATGTTTCCACCCCTTTCTAGGTTTTGGAACGACTCGAAATCAGTTCAGGGCCGACATTAGGTTTCCGTCCGGCCTTGGCAACCCAAAAGCTCCGCTATTGCCTGAAAAACAAGGGGTCTGGGTGCAGATTTCACAAAAAAAGCCGGCTTTTGCCGGCTTTTTAACAGCTTCGGGAGAGCGGAGGGCAAAGCCCTCTGCTCAATGGGCCACGGTGGCGCCGAGATCGTCTACGCCTTCGACGGTGGCGATCACCGGTGTCTCCACCGTGCCGTCCCATTCGATCGGCTCCGGCTCGCGGGTCAGGGCGTGCCGGATGACTTCGCCCATGCGCGAGACCGGGATGATCTCCATGTTGTTCTTCACGTTGTCCGGAATGTCCGCCAGGTCCTTGGCATTCTCTTCCGGGATCAGAACCTTCTTGATGCCACCACGCAGAGCCGCCAACAGCTTTTCCTTCAGGCCACCGATCGGCAGGACGCGACCACGCAGGGTGATTTCGCCCGTCATCGCGACATCCTTGGAAACCGGGATCCCCGTCATGACCGAGACGATCGCCGTTGCCATGGCGACACCGGCGGACGGACCGTCCTTAGGCGTTGCACCTTCCGGCACGTGGACGTGGATGTCCGACTTGTCGAACTTCGGAGGCTCGATGCCGAAATCGACGGCGCGCGAGCGGACATAAGAGGCCGCAGCGGAAATCGATTCCTTCATCACTTCCTTCAGGTTACCGGTGACCGTCATGCGGCCCTTGCCCGGCATCATCACCCCTTCGATCGTCAGCAGCTCGCCCCCGACTTCCGTCCAGGCGAGACCCGTGACAACACCAACCTGGTCTTCGCGTTCGGCTTCGCCGTGGCGGAAGCGCGGGACGCCCAGATAGTCGTTGATGTTCTCGGCGGTGACCGCAACCGACTTCGTCTTGCCCTTGATGATCTCGGTGACCGCCTTGCGGGCGAGCTTCATCAGTTCGCGTTCGAAGTTACGGACGCCCGCCTCGCGGGTGTACTGCTGGATGATGGCCATGAGGGCGTCATCGCTGACCGAGAACTCGTTCGGCTGCAATGCGTGTTCCTTGATGGCCTTCGGCAGCAGGTGCCGCTTGGCGATCTCGCGCTTTTCGTCTTCCGTATAGCCGGCGATGCGGATCACTTCCATGCGGTCCATCAGCGGCGCCGGAATGTTCAGCGTGTTCGCCGTGGTGATGAACATCACATCCGACAGGTCGTATTCGACTTCCAGATAGTGGTCCATGAAGGTCGAGTTCTGTGCCGGATCCAGCACTTCGAGAAGTGCCGAAGACGGATCGCCGCGGAAGTCCATGCCCATCTTGTCGATCTCGTCGAGCAGGAAGAGCGGGTTCGACTTCTTCGCCTTCTTCATCGACTGGATGACCTTGCCGGGCATCGAGCCAATATAGGTACGGCGGTGACCACGGATCTCGGCTTCGTCACGAACGCCACCGAGCGCCATGCGAACGTATTCGCGGCCGGTCGCCTTGGCGATCGACTGGGCGAGCGAGGTCTTGCCGACGCCCGGAGGGCCAACGAGGCACAGGATCGGGCCCTTGATCTTCGTGGCACGAGCCTGCACCGCGAGATACTCGATGATGCGTTCCTTGACCTTGTCGAGGCCGAAGTGGTCGAGCTCGAGGATCTTCTCGGCGTTGTTGAGGTCCGTCTTGATCTTCGACTTCTTGCCCCACGGAATGCCGAGCAGCCAGTCGAGATAGTTGCGGACAACCGTCGCTTCCGCCGACATCGGGCTCATCTGCCGCAGCTTCTTGAGCTCGGCGTCAGCCTTTTCGCGGGCTTCCTTGGAGAGTTTCGTCTTGGAGATGCGCTCTTCCAGTTCGGCCATCTCGTCACGGCCTTCCTCGCCGTCGCCGAGCTCCTTCTGGATCGCCTTCATCTGCTCATTGAGGTAGTACTCGCGCTGGGTCTTCTCCATCTGGCGCTTGACGCGCGAGCGGATGCGCTTTTCCACCTGCAGGACGGAGATTTCGCCTTCCATGAAGCCAAGCGCCTTTTCAAGGCGCAGCTTGACGGAAACCGTTTCCAGCATTTCCTGCTTTTCGGTGATCTTGATCGACAGGTGCGAGGCGACCGTATCAGCGAGCTTCGAGTAATCCTCGATCTGGCTTGCGGCGCCAACCACTTCCGGCGAGATCTTCTTGTTCAGCTTGACGTAGTTCTCGAACTCCGAGACCACCGAACGCGACAGGGCTTCCACCTCGACGGCGTCCTCTTCCGGTTCCGAAAGAGTCGTTGCCTTGGCTTCGTAGAACTCTTCCCGACCGGTATAGCTGTCGATCTTGGCACGCGAGCGGCCTTCAACGAGCACCTTCACGGTGCCGTCGGGCAGCTTCAGGAGTTGCAGCACGTTCGCGACCGTGCCGACCTTGTAGATCGCGGAGGGCTCAGGGTCGTCATCGCCAGCGTTGATCTGGGTTACGAGCATGATCTGCTTGTCGGAACCCATGACTTCTTCAAGCGCACGGATCGACTTCTCGCGTCCGACGAACAAAGGCACGATCATGTGGGGGAAGACCACGATGTCGCGCAGCGGCAGGACCGGATACGTTTCGCCGCCAGGTGCCGCAGACGTTGAATTCGTCATGTTATTTCCTTTCCATCGTCCCGTTTCCGGGAAACGTCCCCAAGCAAACGCCTGGGCACTTCACTCCCGCCCAAAGTGGAGTTTGCGAAAATTGATTTCAAGCCTTGCACGCTGCCGCATGGCAGCAATGTGGCAGTGCTTTGACAAGGCCTACACGCCTTGATTACGCGAAACAGCAGAGAACACGGTACGCGATCACCAGCACCTGAGGCTCCTCAAGAACGCCCTGAGCGAAGCAGCCGGGATATCGATCATCATCCGGGTCAGGTTCTAATGCAAGCTCAATAAGATGCAATTCTTCACGAGGTAAAAGTCGTGGATTTGTCTGCCATATCAAACCATTCCCGCCAGACGAAAAAGAGGCCCGAATCGGGCCTCTTCATGATCTTTCGCTGCGGATCGGATCAGGCCGAAACGTTGGCCTTTTCGTCCTGCCGGTCGGCGTAGATGTAGAGCGGACGGGCATTGCCGTTCACCACGTCGTCGGAGATGACGACCTCGCGAACGCCTTCCAGCGTCGGCAATTCGAACATCGTGTCGAGCAGGATCTTCTCCATGATCGAACGCAGGCCGCGGGCACCGGTCTTGCGGATGATCGCCTTGCGGGCGATTTCGCGCAACGCATCCTCGTGGAAGGTCAGTTCGACGTCTTCCATCTCGAACAGGCGCTGGTACTGCTTGACCAGGGCGTTCTTCGGTTCCGACAGGATCTGGATCAGCGCATCCTCGTCGAGATCCTCGAGCGTCGCCAGGACCGGCAGACGACCGATGAATTCCGGGATGAGGCCGAACTTGACCAGATCTTCCGGCTCCAGCTCGCGCAGGACTTCGCCGACACGGCGTTCGTCCTGGGCACGAACCATCGCGCCGAAACCGATCGACGTCTTTTCACCACGGGCCGAGATGATCTTGTCCAGACCGGCGAACGCGCCGCCGCAGATGAACAGGATGTTGGTCGTGTCGACCTGCAGGAACTCCTGCTGCGGATGCTTGCGGCCACCCTGCGGCGGAACCGATGCAACCGTGCCTTCCATGATCTTCAGCAGAGCCTGCTGGACGCCCTCGCCCGATACGTCACGCGTGATCGACGGGTTGTCCGACTTGCGGGAGATCTTGTCGACTTCGTCGATGTAGACGATGCCGCGCTGGGCGCGCTCGACGTTGTAGTCGGCAGCCTGAAGAAGCTTCAGGATGATGTTTTCAACGTCTTCGCCGACATAACCGGCTTCGGTCAGCGTCGTCGCGTCAGCCATGGTGAACGGCACGTCGATGATGCGGGCGAGCGTCTGGGCAAGATAGGTCTTGCCGCAGCCGGTCGGGCCAACGAGCATGATGTTCGACTTGGCAAGCTCGACATCGCCGCCCTTGGAGGCGTGCGCGAGGCGCTTGTAGTGGTTGTGGACGGCGACCGAAAGGATGCGCTTGGCCTGCTTCTGGCCAATGACGTATTCGTCGAGAACCTTGATGATGTCCTGCGGGGTCGGGACGCCATCACGCGACTTGACCATGGAGGTCTTGTTCTCTTCGCGAATGATGTCCATGCACAACTCAACGCATTCATCGCAGATGAACACGGTCGGGCCGGCGATCAGCTTCCGGACTTCATGTTGGCTCTTTCCGCAGAAAGAGCAGTACAGGGTATTTTTCGAGTCGCCGCCGTTGCTGCCGCTGACTTTGCTCATATCACTTTCCTTCCAGCACTCCGCGCGCTCATCAAAAACGGGCACGGTCCACTTTACCGTTTGCCGACGCGCATCCCCGGTCAGGAGGATTGACGGGCCTTGCGCGCCTGCCTTGCCCTAAAGGTACTCTACCGATCCCAAATCCTACGCGAACCGGCGGCAACGAACCCCTTAAGAACGAATGCTACGTCGAAATAGTTCAACACAGCATTAATACGTACTAATAGCGCTTTCCGAGCCGGTTGAAACCCCACCCCGGTCAAATCCGGGTGAGATGTGCCGGCTCTGCACCACCAGTCAGTCTGCGGAGCCGCCTTCAAGTTCTTGACGCGATGTCAGGATCTTGTCGATGACGCCCCAGTCCTGCGCTTCGTCCGCCGTCATAAAGTGGTCACGGTCGAGGGTTTTTTCAACTTCTTCTAATGTACGACCCGTGTGCTTTACATAGACCTCGTTCAACCGCCTCTTCATCTTCAATATGTCACGAGCATGGCGTTCGATATCGGATGCCTGGCCCTGGAAGCCGCCAGACGGCTGGTGGACCATGATGCGTGAGTTCGGGGTGGCAAAACGCATGCCCTTCTCGCCGGCAGCGAGCAGCAGCGAGCCCATCGAAGCGGCCTGGCCGATGCACAGTGTCGAAACCGCCGGCTTGATGAACTGCATGGTGTCGTAGATCGCCATGCCCGCCGTCACGACGCCGCCCGGCGAATTGATGTAGAGGGCGATTTCCTTCTTGGGATTTTCAGCTTCGAGGAAGAGGAGCTGGGCGCAGACAAGCGACGCCATGTGATCCTCGACCGGACCCGTCAGAAAGATGATGCGCTCTTTCAGAAGGCGGGAATAGATGTCGTAGGAGCGTTCACCGCGATTGGTCTGTTCAACGACCATCGGCACCAAGGCCATAGCGGTATCAACTGGGTTTCTCATGTCCGTCCTTTGTCAAGCGAGCTCTGATCCCGGGGCCGAAGGCATGAGCGCTCCGGAATCAATTAGAATGGGTCAATCCCTACATAGAGTGTCAAGGCCCGGTACTTCAAGACGGAGCACCTGATATCCTTAACCACCCAGGATGCTCTCGACGCGGTGTCTAGCGCCTTCTTCGGCGGTGCGTCAGTCGCGCTGGGCCGTCGTCGAGAGGGGAGCACAGCTTTTTGCGGCTGCTTCGTAAACCGCTGATGAACGGCTGTCCCATTTGGCATCACATTCCCGCCAAGGAGGCCGGATGGGGACGAATTCCTCCGTAATAACCCGGGGCAGCGGCAACGTCCTCTTAAAGCCTGCGTGTCATGGTGTGCCCACTCGTGAGCGAGTATTGGAGTTTCGAGTGGATATCCTGACAGGTCTGATGATCTGGGCTGCGGAAGCAATCACGCTGGCCGTCCTGCTTTGGTCGCGTTGGTTTGCCGAGCGCAAGAACTATTGTCTGACCTGGAGTTGCGGCTTTGCTCTTCATGGACTGGGTGTCGCTCTTGTTGCAGCGCGCGGGCACATTCCCGATTTCATGTCGATCGAATTGGCGAATGCCATCATTCTGGCGGGCGTCGGCGGCTGGATCGCGGGGCTGTTGCAGTTCGACGGCAGGCGAGTTGAAGGTTATGTGGCAGTCCCGGCGCTGATCTGGATCGCCGGCATGTTCCTGACGCCGGTGCGCGAAACCTTCGCCTATCGGGTCGTCCTCGCCAACATGGCGTCTGCAACCGGTTACCTGATCATTTCCGGCCTCCTTCTCAAGCACGCAGGAACCTCGCGCTCCACCCGCCGGATATTGGCTGCACTCATTGGGGCGCAGGCTGTCTGCTCCTTCCTGGTGGCCGGCTCAACGCTTCTTGCCCAGTACACCTCTTTCCAGACGGCTCATATCGCCGGCTGGCTGTTCGTTCCGACTGCGATCTGCTTCATGGCCAGCGTCATGTTCGCCGGAAAACTTCTGGCGGAGCGCACCGAACAGAAGCTCAAAATCCTGGCAAAGACTGACGCCTTGACCGGTGTACTGAACCGGCGCGGGCTGATCGATGAATTCCATGCGCTGCGGGCGCATGTTGATCCTTCCAAGCCGATCATCGCATTCCTGCAGTTCGACCTCGACTTCTTCAAGCAGATCAACGACAGATTTGGACACCAGGCGGGCGATGCGGTGCTGGTCGCCTTCGCAGAGATTGGTCAGACCTCGTTACGCGGGCGCGGATCGTTCGGCCGCATGGGTGGCGAGGAGTTCGCCTCGATCCTGCGGGTGAAAGACATGGTGGAGGCCGCAAGCATTGCGGAAGCCGTGCGCCTGACGATCAAACGCCAGACGGTCTTGATCGGCGAGCACGAGTTGAAGGGTACGGTGAGCGCCGGGATTGCGCTGGCAGTGGCCGAAACCGCCAACCTCGATCTTCTGCTGAGTGCCGCCGACCGCGCGCTCTACACCGCCAAGAATTGCGGCCGTGACCGGTCCGCGATTGCCGATGGCGCCGACATCTCCATCGTGCCCTCGGCCGACCGTCGCGGCGAAGCAGAGGAACCGGGCGACCTGCGCGTGAGCCAGCAGGTGGTGGCGCTGAGGCGGATCGCAGCCATCGGCCAGCCCTGATCGGTCTTGCCGTAGCCGCCCTGCGACACACATCCCATTGAGGGTTCAATCGGGAGACGTGTCATGCGAGCCAGAAAGACATTCGGTATCATCCTGTCCGTGATCATGGCGGCCGGGACGGCCTCTGCCCAACAGGCATCCGATACGATTGCGCCAGAACGCGCGACAGGCTTCAAGCCCGCAACGCGCACGGAAGCAAAGACCTTCATGGTCGCGGCCGCGCATCCGCTTGCTGCCGAAGCAGGCCGCGATGTGCTAGCCGCGGGCGGCAATGCGATCGACGCGATGGTTGCGGTGCAGACCGTGCTCGGCCTCGTGGAGCCACAGAGCTCCGGCCTCGGCGGCGGGTCCTTCCTCGTCTACTACGATGCAGCCTCTAAGAAGCTCACCACGTTCGACGGGCGCGAAACGGCGCCGATGGAGGCAACGCCAAAGCTCTTCCTCGACGATCAGGGGCAGCCTCTGAAGTTCATGGATGCGGTGGTCGGTGGCCGTTCGGTCGGCACCCCGGGCACCGTGCGACTGCTCGAAGAGGTGCACAAGCGCTACGGCAAGGCGGAATGGGCGAGCCTGTTCGAACGCGGGCGGGCGCTCGCCACCGATGGCTTCAAGGTGACGCCGCGGCTTGCCGCACTCGTGGCGGCCGAAGGCGACCGGCTGAAGACCTACGCGGGCGCCAAGAGCTACTTCTTCGATGAAAGCGGCGCGCCGCTGAAAGAAGGCGACACGCTGAAGAACCCGGCCTATGCCGAGACATTGAAGGCGATTGCCGAGGGCGGTGCGGACGCCTTCTACACCGGCAAGATCGCCGAAGACATCGTCAAGACGGTCCGCGAGGCCCCTTCCAATCCGGGCGTACTGTCCCTTGCTGACCTGCGCAACTATCGCATCAAGGAGCGCGAACCGCTCTGCTTCCCCTACCGGGCGCTCGATGTCTGCGGCATGGGGCCGCCCTCCTCTGGCGCGATCGCTGTGTCACAGATCCTCGGCGTGGTGGAGAACTTCGACCTCAAGGCGCTCGGCCCGCAGAATGTCGACAGTTGGCGGCTGCTGGGTGATGCGCAGCGACTGGCCTTTGCCGATCGCGAGCGCTACGTCGCTGACACGGACTTCCAGCCGACGCCCATCGAAGGCCTACTCAAGAAGGATTATCTCGGCACGCGAGCCGGCCTGCTCGATGGGGACAAGGCGCTGGCGCCTGACCAGGTGAAGGCGGGCGAGCCGGAATGGGACCATGCGCTTCTGTTCGGGCGGGACGCGGCGCTCGAGCTTCCCTCCACCAGCCACTTCGTGATCGTTGACCGTGAAGGCAATGTCGTCTCGATGACCACGACCATCGAAAGCGGCTTCGGGTCACGGCTGATGACCAATGGGTTCCTGCTCAACAACGAGCTCACCGACTTTTCCTTCAAGACGCATGACGGCCAGTTGCCGATCGCCAACCGCGTGGAACCCGGAAAACGCCCGCGTTCGTCCATGGCGCCGACGATCGTCATGAAGGACGACAAGCCTCTACTCGCCATCGGTTCGCCGGGCGGCAGCCAGATCATCGGCTACGTTGCCCAGGCGCTGATCGCCTATGTCGACTGGGGCATGCCGGTGGAAGAGATTGTCGCGCAGCCGCACCTGATCAACCGCTTCGGCACCTATGACATCGAGGCAGGCACGGAAGCAGAGAAACTTGCCGAACCGTTGAAGGCGTTGGGATACGAGGTGAAGGCAGGCGAGATGAACAGCGGCCTGCACGCCATCGAGATCACCGATAACGGTCTCGCCGGCAGTGCCGACCCGCGTCGCGAAGGTGTGGCGCTTGGCGACTGAACGGAGGCTTTCGCTGCGGGAAAGTTTCGGCTAGGCATCGGCCATGGATACCCTGCCCGACTTTCTCCGCATCGACCCCGTCTTGCGACGCGTTTCACTCGATGGTCGCAATCCCGGCTTCTACAGCGACCCGAACCGCTTCTATGCGCTGCTGCACCAGCACTGTCCGACCTTCTATTGGGAGGAGCAGAAGCAATGGTTCTTCACCGGTTATGACCATGTGAACGCCCTGCTGCGCGACCGCAGGTTCGGGCGCCAGATCCTGCACATCGCCAGCCGCGAAGAGATCGGCCTCGCCGAGCCGGAGCCGCATCTCCAGAACTTCGATCTGGCCGAACGCTATTCGCTGCTGGAACTGGAGCCGCCGGAACACACGCGGCTGCGCACGCTCGTCAACCGGGCCTTCGTATCCCGCCATATCGAAAGGCTGAGACCTGAGATCGCGGCGCTGGCGGAGAGCCTGATCGACGGGTTCGAGAAGGACGGCCGGACCGAACTCCTCTCCTCCTTCGCCGACATCATCCCCGTCACCATGATCGCGCGGATGATCGGCATCCCGGACGAAATGGGTCCGCAGTTGCTGAAATGGTCCCACGACTATGTCGGCATGTACATGTTCAAGCGGACGAAGGAAGATGAGTTCGCCGCCGACCGTTCGGCCAAGGAATTCGCCGACTACGTCAAAAGCCTGATCGCGGAGCGCCGCCGCCAGCCGCGAGAGGACCTGCTGACCCACATGATCCATACGGAGCACAAGGGGCAGTACCTTACCGATGACGAACTGGTCTCGACCACCATCGTGCTGCTGAATGCCGGGCATGAAGCGACCGTGCACCAGATCGGCAACTCGGTCCGCGTCATCCTCGACAGCGGGCTCGATCTCGCCAAACTGTTTGCTGACGAGGCGGTGACGGAGCGCACCGTCGAAGAAACGCTGCGCATCTGTGCGCCGGTGCATATCTTCCAGCGCTGGGCTCTCGAAGACGTCGAGTTCGACGGCCTGTCCTTTAAGCGTGGGGACAAGGTGAGCCTGATCCTGGCGGCGGCGAACCTCGACCCGAAGAAGTTCTCAGATCCGCTGGCTTTCCGCCCCGAGCGCCAGGAGGCGCCGAATCTTTCCTTCGGCGCCGGCATCCATTTCTGCATCGGCGCACCGCTTGCCCGGCTGGAGCTGAACACGGTGCTGCCGATCCTGTTCAAGCGCCTGCCGTCGGTGCGCATCACGCATCCGCCCGTGGTCAAGGATGTCTACCATTTCCACGGGCTTGAGCGGCTCGATCTTGCCTGGTAACGCGGTTTAAGCTGCGACGGCGCTTGCGCTGTAGCGCAAGGCCGGCTTGTTGCGCGACAGGTGCGGGCCGAGCGCCGCCCGAGACTGGCGGAAGCTGTCGAACAGGGCCGCGTCCTCCAGCGAGGGTATGGTGACGAGTTCGTTGCGGTCGAGGCCGGCGAGTGCCGCATCAACCAGGTCGCCCACCTCCATCACCGCGTCCTGCGGCAGGTTGTCCATCGAGCCGCCAACGCGGTCGAAGATTTCGGTGCGGGTATAACCGGGCAGAACCGCTTGCACCTGGACGCCAGAATCCTTGAGCTCGGCCGCGAGCGACTCCGTGAGCGCCAGCACGAAGGCCTTGCTCGCTGCATAGGTGCCGCTGAACCGCTCGGGCGCCAACGCGACGGCCGAGGCGATGTTGATGATCTTTCCCCTGCTCCGCGCGCTAAAGGCGCGTGCTGCGGCAAGCGCCAGCCGGTTGGCCGCCGTGACATTGAGATCGACCATGCGGTCAAGATAAGCGGTCTCGGCCTTCAGCAGCGGGCCGTTGGGACCGATGCCGGCATTGTTGACGAGGAGGCTTATCGTCCGGTCGTCCCGCAGGCGGCGGTCGACAATGTCGAGATCGAGGCGATCGGCAAGGTCTGCGCGCAGTACGTCTGCGGTGATGCCATGCTGCTGCTCCAGTTTTTCGCCCAGCGCCATCAGGCGAGCGGCATCGCGGGCGACCAGGATCAGGTCATAACCGCGTGCCGCCAGTTTCTCGGCATAGGTTGCGCCGATACCCGAGGATGCCCCTGTTACAAGTGCCGTTCCATGTCTTGATCCGCTGCTCATCTTTCATCTCCTGAATTGATTTACTGGCATATGCCACTATCTAGATGAGGAGACGCCTCTGAGGCTGCAAGGGCTAGCGGCAAGATTTTGCGACCCGCGCTCGTGCAGCTATAGACTGGGCGCCGGAACACGGTGGACAGATGGCAGATACAATCGACAATGATGAGGATGGGGTCTGGCTGTATTGCAGCAACAGCGCGATCCGTCGCGCGGCGCGGCAGCTTGGGCAGCTTTACGATGACGCGATGGGCGACAGCGGGCTCAAGGGCACGCAGTTTTCGTTGCTGTCACAGATAAGGCTCTTGGGCGCGCCAAGCCTGAAGGCGCTGGCCAATGCGATGGTGATGGATCTTTCGGCGCTGGGACATACGCTGAAGCCGCTGTTGCGGGATGGCCTGGTGGAGCTCGTGCCGGACGAACAGGACCGGCGGGTGAAGCGAGTGCGTCTCACGTCCGTCGGGCGAGCAAAGCAGAAGGAGGTGGCGGCGCGCTGGAAAAAGGCTCAGCGCCGGTTCGATCAGGTCTTTGGCGAAGACCGGTCGGTCGAGTTGCGTCGGACGCTTGCCCTCATCTCATCGCCCGAATTTGCCAAGGCCTTCGCCACCACTGGCGGCGACCCATCCTAAAGCCGGATGACGTAATCCTTGCGAGTCGTTTCAACGACTTCCCAGGTTCCGCTAAAGCCAGGCCTGAGGATCAGGCTGTCCCCTGCTCGCAGGTGGATAACCTTGCCCTTGTCGTCGGTGACGATGGAATAACCGGAGATGATGCGGAAATATTCCCACTCCTCGTAGACGATCCGCCACTTGCCGGGTGTCGATTCCCACACCCCGGCGTAGAGCCCACCCTCGGCCTCTTCGACATTCCAAGTGCGAAACCTGGGGTCGCCGGACATAAGGCGGTCGGGGGCCGGAGCCCCCTCTTCAGGTTCGACAGAGGTGAGATCGAAGGTGATCCAGCTTCCCGTCACTGGATGGCCGCCAGCGCCTGATCAAGGTCTGCGATGATGTCGCCCGAATCCTCAATGCCGATCGACAGGCGCACGACATCCGGTCCGGCGCCTGCAGCAATCTGCTGCTCTTCCGTCAACTGGCGATGGGTGGTCGATGCCGGATGGATCACGAGCGAGCGCGTGTCGCCGATATTGGCAAGGTGCGAGAAGAGTTGCAGGCTTTCGACAAAGGTTTTGCCCGCCTCGTAGCCACCCTTGACGCCAAAGGTGAAGACGGCGCCGGCGCCCTTCGGCGAATAGCGCTGCTGCAGGCCGTGGTTCGCGTCATCGTCCAGGCCGGCATAATTGACCCATGCAACCTTCGGATGCGTCTTCAGCCATTTTGCGACCGCTAGCGCATTGTCGCAATGCTTCTGCATGCGAAGCGGCAGCGTTTCGATGCCGGTCAGGATCATGAAGGCGTTGAAGGGCGAGATCGCCGGGCCAAGATCGCGAAGCCCCAGCACCCGCGCGCCGATGGCAAAGGCAATGTTACCGAAGGTCTTGTGCAGTTCTACCCCGGCATATTCCGGGCGCGGATCAGACAGCATCGGGTAGTTGCCCGACACCGACCAGTCGAAGGTGCCGCCATCCACCAGAATGCCACCCATCGAATTGCCGTGGCCGCCGAGGAACTTCGTCAGGGAATGGATGACGATGTCGGCACCATGCTCCAGCGGACGCACGAGGTAAGGGCTTGCCATGGTGTTGTCGACGATCAGCGGCACGCCGCGACGGCGAGCGACCTCGGCAATTGCTGCGATATCCACGAAGGTGCCGCCGGGATTGGCGAGGCTTTCGATGAAGATCGCCTTGGTGCGGTCGTCGAATTGCGCGTCGAAGGTCGCCGGATCAGCGGGGTCGGCCCAGCGCACCTCCCAGCCAAAGTTCTTGAAGGCGTGCCCGAACTGGTTGATCGAGCCGCCATAAAGCTTGCGCGCCGCGACGAAATTGTCGCCCGGCTGCATCAGCGTGTGGAAGGCGAGCATCTGGGCCGCATGCCCGGAGGCGACCGCAAGGGCCGCCGTTCCGCCCTCTAATGCGGCGACACGCTCCTCGAGCGCGGCCTGCGTCGGGTTCATGATGCGGGTGTAGATGTTGCCGAACTGCTGCAGGCCAAAGAGCGCCGCGGCGTGGTCCGCATCGTTAAATACGAAGGACGTGGTCTGGTAGATCGGGGTCGCCCGCGCGCCCGTCGTCGGATCTGGCGCCGCGCCGGCATGTACGGCCAGTGTTGAAAAGCCCGGATTGTTGGTCGCCATATCTCTCTCCCTTGAAGCGCCATGTCATGATGACGCGCAACAGAGCAAGCGGAGCGATCGCGATCAAGGCATATTCTTCCGCGGAACCTCATCCGTTTGGAAATGCATGATATTTCTGGAGCGTTGTGTGACGCCCCGCTTGGCGATCAGCCAATCAGCCGCGGATATTCGATGGCCGGGCAGCGGTCCATGACCATCTTGATCCCCGCCGCTTCCGCCTTTGCCGCGGCGGCATCATCGCGAACGCTGAGTTGGCCCCAGATCACCTTCGGCTTCTTTTCAAGCGCGATGGCCTCGTCGACCACGCCATCGAGATATTCGGCAGCCCGGAACACATCAACCATGTCGACCGGCTGCGGCACGTCCGCGAGCTTGGCATACACCGTCTGGCGGAGGATCTGCTTGCCCGCCTGCCCGGGGTTGACCGGAAAAACCTCGTAGCCCTTGGAAAGGAGGAAGCCCATGACGCCGTTGCTCGGGCGGTCCGGGTTTGGCGAGGCGCCGAGAAGCGCGATCGTCTTCACCGACTTCAGGATGTCGGCAATATAGGTATCGTCATAATGATCGTGGTTCATCTCGGGCTCCAATTCTCTACGATGGCTACCCTATGTAGGTTGAGGCGGTGCGGCTTTCCATTCCGCGCATGTCGCGTGTAGTCTCCGCTTCCAGTTATTTGCCGGAACAGTCATTTCATGCCCTCACCCATTTTATCGATCGAACAGTTGCACGAGTTCCTCGACCAAGAGTTTCCGCAGATCCATGTCGATGGCCGCGTGCTGGCGGTGACTGAGGTGTCCGATGGTCGGCTGGTGATGCGGCTTGACCCGAGCGACCGACATCTGCGACCGGGCAATACCGTATCCGGCCCCTCGATGGTGATGCTTGCCGATGTCGCAGCCTATGCGATCATTCTTGCACACATCGGTCCGGTTGCGCGCGCAGTCACGACGAACCTCAACATCAACTTCCTGCGCAAGCCCGCGCTCACGCCGATCTTCTGTGAATGCCGTCTGCTGAAGCTCGGCAAGCGGCTTGCGGTGGTGGATGCCCTGCTCACCCAGGAAGGCGCCGAACCCGTCGCCCAGGCGACCGCGACCTACTCGATTCCACCGCGTTAACGTGTGGCAATATAATACCACACTGCTAACCACTTGTATTCATTGATGTTAAAAATTCCCGCTCCAGATCCCTCACCTTGACCGCGACAGCCTGCATGCGTATAAGCCACCCATGAATGCGACCCCTTCCGGGGCCGTTTTCTTTTTGCCGGCTTGATCGGCAAAACAAGCAACAAGAAACGCCCCGGCGACCGGTTCGGAAGCCACGGGTCCAAAGAAAGAGAAAACCATGTCAACCTTCGTTCAGAAGCCCGCAGAGGTGGAGAAGAAGTGGGTGATCATCGACGCCGAAGGCCTCGTTGTCGGTCGCCTCGCCACCATCGTTGCCAACCGCCTGCGCGGCAAGCACAAGGCTACGTACACCCCTCACGTTGACGACGGCGACAACGTCATCGTCATCAATGCGGAAAAGGTTGCCTTCACCGGCAAGAAGTATTCCGACAAGAAGTATTACTGGCACACCGGTTATCCGGGCGGCATCAAGGAGCGCACTGCGCGCCAGATCATCGAAGGTCGCTTCCCGGAGCGCGTCGTTGAAAAGGCTGTCGAGCGCATGATCCCCCGCGGCCCGCTCGGTCGTCGCCAGATGAAGAACCTGCGTGTCTACGCTGGCTCGAACCATCCCCATGAAGCTCAGCAGCCGGTCGTTCTCGACGTGGCATCGCTGAACAAGAAGAACGTAAGGAGCGCCTGATCATGGCCGATCTCTCCTCTTTGAAGGACCTCGCGCCGGCTGCTGAAGCCGCTGCTCCGGTTCATGTCCGCAAGGTCGACACGCTTGGCCGTTCCTACGCAACCGGCAAGCGCAAGAACGCCATTGCCCGCGTCTGGATCAAGGCTGGCACCGGCAAGATCACGATCAACGGTCGTGACTTCTCGGCATACTTTGCCCGTCCGGTTCTGCAGATGATCCTGCAGCAGCCGATCGTCGCAGCTGCCCGCACGGGTCAGTTCGACATCGTTGCTACGGTTGCCGGCGGTGGTCTTTCCGGCCAGGCTGGTGCAGTTCGCCACGGCCTGTCCAAGGCCCTCACCTACTTCGAGCCGGGCCTGCGTCCGGTCCTCAAGAAGGGTGGCTTCCTGACCCGCGACAGCCGCGTCGTCGAGCGTAAGAAGTACGGTAAGGCCAAGGCCCGCCGCTCCTTCCAGTTCTCCAAGCGTTAATCGCTTCGAGTTCTTTTGGAATTTTCAAAGGCGGGGCTTCGGCTCCGCCTTTTCTGTTTGTGCGCTTGCCTTTATCAACAACGACATCCGCAACCGCCGTTGGAAGACGCCACCATGGCTGCCAAGACCATCGACCATGCCTTTACGGCGACGAGCCTGCGCTCCGCCGCAACCGACCCGACCTTTGCAGGCGCGCTTTCCTTCATGCGCCGCCGCTTCACCAAGGACCTGACCGGCGTCGATGCCGCAGTCTGGGGCATTCCCTTCGATGCCGCGACCTCCAACCGCCCAGGAGCCCGCTTCGGGCCCCAGGCCATCCGTCGCGCCTCGGCCATCTTCGACAACGATCCGCAGTATCCGTTCAACCGGGATCTGTTCGCGCAGATGTCGGTCATCGACTATGGCGACTGCCTGCTCGACTACGGCAACCATGCAGAAACACCTGCGGCAATCAAACGGCAGGCGACAACGATCCTCGACAGCGGCGCCTTTCTGCTGACGCTCGGCGGCGATCATTATGTGACCTGGCCGCTGCTGCAGGCGCATGCGGGAAAGCACGGGCCGCTGGCGCTCGTCCAGTTCGATGCGCACCAGGATACGTGGCTCGATCATGAAGGCCGTATCGACCACGGCTCCTTCGTCGCCCGCGCGGCCCGTTCCGGTATCATCGATCCCGCGCACTCCATCCAGGTCGGCATCCGCACTCATGCGCCAGAGGACTGCGGCCTGCGACTGATCTATGGTCACGAGGTGGAGGAGATGACCGCATCCGAGATCGCCGCGGCGATCCTGGAGCGCACCGCAGGACGCCCCGCCTACCTCACCTTCGACATCGACTGCCTCGATCCGGCCTATGCGCCCGGCACCGGCACGCCGGTCGCAGGCGGACCATCGAGCGCCAAGATCCTCTCCGTTCTCAGCAAACTCGGCGCCCTCGACATCCGCGGCGCCGATGTCGTCGAGGTCGCGCCAGCCTATGACCACGCCGATATCACCGCCATTGCCGCGGCAACCGTTGCAATGTATATGCTCGGGCTGCGCGCAGAGCGACTGGCAAAAGGCTGAAGACGTGATTCAACTGTTTCCCAGTTTGATTCAGAATTCCAATCCAAGTTGTTGAAACGACAGGAACAAGGTTATGGCAGCAAAGATCTTCATCGATGGCGAACACGGCACCACGGGCCTGCAGATCCGCACCCGCATGGCCGGCCGCCGAGATGTTGAACTGCTGTCGATCCCGGAAGCCGAGCGCCGTAATGCGGCGATGCGCGAGGACCTACTGAACAGCGCCGACATCGCAATCCTCTGCCTGCCGGACGATGCATCGCGCGAAGCCGTGTCGATGCTTGCCGGAAACAACAAGGTGCGGGTGATCGACACCTCGACCGCCTTCCGCGTCGACCCGAACTGGGCCTATGGTTTTGCGGAGCTCGACAAGGCGCAGGCCGAGAAGATCAAGTCGGCCCGCCACGTCGCCAACCCGGGTTGCTACCCGACGGGCGCCATCGCGCTCATCCGCCCGTTGCGCGCCGGCGGCATCTTGCCAGACGGTTATCCGGTCAGCGTCAATGCGGTCTCCGGTTACACCGGCGGCGGCAAGCAGTTGATCGGCCAGATGGAAGACCAGAGCCGGGATGACGCAATCAGCGCGAACAACTTCCTTTATGGCCTGCCGCTCAAGCACAAACATGTGCCGGAGATGAAGGTGCACGGCCTCCTCGACCGTGCACCCCTCTTCTCGCCATCCGTCGGGCGCTTTGCACAGGGCATGATCGTGCAGGTTCCGCTTTTCCTGGAAGACCTCAAGGAAGGCACGACCATCGAGGGCATTCACAAGGCGCTCGTCGAGCACTATGCCGGCCAGGACATCGTCACGGTGGTGCCGCTTGAGGAAAGCAGCAAGCTGCCGCGCGTGGATGCCGAGGAACTGGTGAACCAGGACACGATAAAGCTCTTCGTGTTTGGCACGCCGGGCGGCGCGCATGTCAATCTCGTGGCCCTGCTCGACAACCTCGGCAAGGGTGCGTCTGGTGCGGCCGTGCAGAACATGGACCTGATGCTTTCGACCTGATGACCGAAAGCACTGTCTCTCCAAACGCCCTCGGCCAGCCTAGGCGGCCTGGCCTCTCGTTGCGAGAACCTGCCGCAGGCCAAGGTTCAGCACCAGCTTGTTTCCAGGACCATGCACCGCCGCGAACAGCAAGCCGGCCAGGAATGTGAAGTGGTCCACGAAGAAGCCGAACTCCGCCTGGTTCCCCTCCCAATGGCTGGGGCCGTGGAATGCGAAGGCCAGAAAGATCACATAGACACCTGCGAGCAGTGCCGCTTCTGAGAAGAAGGCGCCGGTGAGGAAGGCGAGCGCCAGGCCGATTTCGAAGATCGCCGCGCACCAGGCGAGAAACAGCGGAAACGGGAAACCGGCGCCGGCGATATAGCTTGCCGTCATCGGCATATCGATGAACTTGAATGTCGTCGCCATGACGAACAGGCCGCCGAAGATCAGCCTCGCCACCAGGATTGCCACTGTGCCTGCCATTGTCCTCTCTCCTCTTTTTCGACCGCGCCCATGCGGCGATACCCCAAGGACGGGCGGCAGAACCGTTTGCCGACATGGGGGGAGCGAGAAATTGTGAAAGTTTGGCGCCAACGAAAAAGGCAGGCGGTAAAGGATCCACCTGCCCCGTTGATTTCAGCCGTTCCGGAGGATGTCAGCTGCGCTCGACGATCGCCGTCTGCAGCGGATATTCGCCGATGAAACCACGCCAATGCGCCACGGCAAAACCAAGCACGACCAGCGCCATGCCCTGGTGGGTGAGCGCCATGTGAAGCGGCACCTGCATGACCAGCGTCGAGATGCCGATGATCGCCTGCACGCAGACGAGAAGGAACAGCACGACGGAACGACGTGCATGCGTGGTGCCCGGCGCCTTGGTGAGCGATACGATCATGTGGAGGAGCGTTGCGGCCCAGAGGAGGTAGGCGCCAAAGCGGTGGACGAACTGCACCGTCTTCGGGTTTTCGAACAGGTTGATCCACCACGGCTGCTGGATGAACAGGTCGCCCGGGATGATCGCGCCGTCCATCAGCGGCCATGTCGTGTAGCTGAGGCCCGCATCAAGACCGGCCACAAGCGCGCCGAGATAGATCTGGAACAACACCAGGAAGGCAATGGCGGCTGCGGCCCAATGCGAATTCGATGTCGGCGCCGGATCCTTGGAATGCGGTGCAAGGCCGCGCATGATCCAGACCGACGCTGCAAAGATTAGGCAGGCGATCGTGAGGTGAACTGCGAGCCTGTATTGCGACACGCTGACCAGCTTGCTCAGGCCCGACGACACCATCCACCAACCGACGAAACCCTGGAAACCGCCAAGCGCCAGCAGGCCGACCAGGGGCCAACGTATGCGCCGCTCGATGCGGCCGGTGAACCAGAAGAAGGCAAGCGGCAGCGCAAAGATCAGGCCAATCGACCGCGCCAGGAAGCGATGTGCCCATTCCCACCAGAAGATCGACTTGAACTCGTCGACCGTCATGTCCTTGTTGACTTCCTGGTATTGCGGAATGCGCTGGTAGAGCTGGAACTCCTCTTCCCATTCAGCCGCATCGAGCGGCGGAATGACGCCGTGGATCGGCTTCCACTCGGTGATCGAGAGGCCGGAGTCGGTCAACCGCGTCGCACCGCCAACGAGTACAAGGCAGAACAGGGTGAAGATCACCACGCCCAGCCAGATGCGCACCGCCTTCCGATCACGCTCCTGGCGTTTCGTCTGTTTCAGGACATCGATAATCACAGCATCCGTTGCGGACATGTCTCGGGCTCCGCCAATGTTCATGGGCGGCACTGGACGTGACGCTCCTGCGGTTCGTTAGGATTGTGCGTTGATTTGCGCCATCGACCCGTGCAAAACAAGCCCTCGTGGTTTGCGGCATGGGGTCGCGGCCCGGATTTGCATGAGCAGGAGAAGCCGTTTGGTACCGCGTCTGAGGAGCTTCATCGGCACCATTCTGATCATTTTCCTCGTCATCATCTATGCGCTGGTTGCCACCACGGTCGCAACCCTGATGCTGGCCACCTCGCCATGGTGGATCCATTTCCTCTACTTCCTGATCAGCGGCCTCTTGTGGATCCTGCCGGCGATGCTGATCATCAAGTGGATGGCGGGCCCAAAGCTCAAGAAGTAGCTGCTAAGCCGCAGTTAACCAGTCCCGGCACTAATCCCCTTTTCGCGCGGTGCATAAACCGTTTGTTCGGCTCCCTTTGCCAATCGTGTGACCCCACACGCATTGGAACCGGGAAGAGCGATGCAGACAGCCCGTCTTGTCTTCGAGCATGATAGATCAGTTACGGCCGCTGCGGCCGAGGTCTCGCCAGAGGTGCGGTTTGCGCAACTGACGTTGGAGGTAGTGTCCGATCCCCGGGTCATCGAGGCCGACTGGCGGCGGCTGGAAGCGCTTGGGCGCAACTCGCTGCACCAGGGCTTTGACTGGTGCACGAGCTGGATTGAGGCGCGTGGAAGCGCGGCAGCCATCATCCGCGGCCACGTCGCGGGCAAGACCGCGCTCATCCTGCCGCTCGAGATCGTTGCCGAGAACGGCTGCCGAATTGCGCGTTTCCCCGGCGACAGGTTCAACAACGTCAATACAGGCCTCTTTGATGCCGACCTTGCAGAGCCCGACGCGGAAGAGCTTCACAACTTTGCCTACCAGCTGAAACGCGCGCTTCAGGATCGCGCCGATCTGATCGTGCTGGACAGCGTGCCGCTCAACTGGCGCGGTGTCCAGCATCCGCTCGCCGGACTTGCGACCATCGAGAACCAGAACCATTCGTTCCAGCTTCCGCTTTTCGCAAATTTCGAAGCGACGATTGGCCAGCTCAACGCCAAGACGCGACGGAAGAAATTCCGCTCATCGACACGCCGGCTTGAAGCAATCGGCGGCTTCGACCACGTGATTGCAAGCGAACACAGACAGAAACACGAACTGCTCGACCTGTTCTTCCAGCAGAAGAGCGAGAGGTTGAGGCTCGCGGGCTTGCCCGACGTTTTCCAGCCGTCCGAAATACGCCGCTTCTTCCACTCGGTGGTGGATGCGGGCGATCCGTCCGCCGATGCGCCGCTGATCCTGCATGCGCTGCGGCTGAAGGGTGAACACGATGGGCATGTCGCGGCAATCGCCGGCGTGTCGCGCAAGGGCGACTATGTCATTTGCCAGTTCAGTTCGATAGACGATACGGTTGGCGCTGACGCAAGCCCGGGCGAACTTCTGTTCTGGCTGGTGATCGAACATTGCTGCCATACGGGTGCGAGCACCTTCGATTTCGGCATGGGCGACCAGCCCTACAAGCGAAATTGGTGCCGCCAGGAGACGGTCCACCACGACATCCTGCTGCCGCTCACCTGGAAGGGGTCGCTGTTGCGCCCAGTGCTCGTGGGCCTCACGAAGGCCAAGGCGATCATCAAGCGCAACCCGCGGCTTTACGCGATGGCGCAGCGCTGGCGTTCGCGCCGACATTCCGCGACGCCCGAGGCCACCGCCTCCGACGAGTGATCCCTTACGCGGCCCTGCGACCGCTGCGGGGATGGTGGCGGTCGGTCGCTTCGGACATGACGAGCAGGTTCGGGTAGCCCGCCTCCCCAAAACCGAGGACGAGGGCTGCGACGTCCTCATCCTTGAAGCCCGGAACCGACAGTACGATCTCGGCGCCTTCCTTGCGCGTGAGACGTGAAAGACCGTCCGCTTCTGCCGGACCACACTCGATGACCACGAGGTCGTAGGCGTCGGCCAACGCGTCGATGATCATCGTCAGCCGGTCGGCGCCGCGCATGGCGCGCGCAGGATCGGACACACCCTGCGGGATGATGTGGGCGCTGGAAAGCCGGTCTGGATGGATGGCGTCACCAAAGGCGGTTTCGCCGCAGAGAAGATCGGTGATGCCCGGTAGCTTGCGGCTTTCGGCCATCAGCCGCGTCGGGCAGGCCGAGCCCGTCATGTCGATCAGCACGACCGAACGGCCCTGCTCGGCGATCTCGCGCGCCAGCACGACGGTTGCGGTCGAACCAGCGTCACCGCTTGGTGATACGGCAATCGCCACGGGTACGGCGTAACGCTGCAGGTAATGCGCGACGGCGTCGATCGTAAAGCTCGTATCCTCGGATGCGGTCTCGTCTACCATGACCGATGCCGGTGAAGTGGACTCGGGCTGCGCGACGGCCTCTGCCGGGGCGACCGCCGGTGCAGCGGGAGCAACGGCTGGCGCTGCGGCCACCACCGGCTCCGGTCGCACTCGTTCTGGCTGCGAGACTGCGACGGGCACCGGAGCGGCAACAACGGGCGCGGCGTCTGCCGGCGCCACCTCGTCGCGACGCGGGTTCAACGGGCGCAGCGCACGCCCGGAGAAAAGCTCCGTGATCACGACAAGCAGGCAGCCTAGAATGAAGGTCACCAGCGATACAACGACAACGATCGGGATGATCTTCGGGAAATAGGGTTCGGACGGTTCAACGGCGCGCGAAACGACACGCGCATCGGCGGGTGTGGAATTGCTTTCGAGCCGCGAGGTCGCCTGGCGGTAGCGGGCAAGGTAAGTTTCGAGAAGCTGGCGCTGGGCTGCTGCTTCCCGCTCCAGGGCGCGCAAACCGACCTCTTCCTCGCCGGCCCGGGCGGAATCCGCCTTGAGCCCGTTCAACTGGCTCATCAACTGCCGCTCGCGTATCCGCGAAAGCTCCGCTTCATTGTCGAGGCTGGTGAGGATCTTGCGCGTTTCGCTGTCGATCTGTTGGCGAATACCAGCAAGCTGGGCGCGCAGCCCCTTGAGGCGCGGGTGCCCTTCAAGCAGCGAGGTCGCGCTGTCGGAGATCTGCGCCTGAAGATTGGCCTCGGCCTCCTTCAGCCGCTGGATCACCTGCGAGCCAACCACGTCGCTCAGCGTGTCGACCGAGCGGCCGGCCCTCAGCGCCGCACGCACGTTTTCGGCGCGCGCTTCGGCATTGGCGCGCTCCGCCCTCACCCGCGTCAACTCGGCGGAAATGTTGTTCAACTGTTGGGTCGGCAGGCTGCTGGTTTCGGTCGTCTGAAACAGGCCGTTGGCGGAGCGGTAGTCGGCGACCTTCTTCTCGGCCTCCCTCACCCGCTCCGTCAGGTTGGCGATTTCGGGCTCCAGCCACTTGGCGGTTTCGGAATGGGTGTCCTGCTTTGCGCCGCTCTGGAACTCCAGGTAGACTTCCGCCATCTTGTTCGGGATATCCGATGCGAGCTTCGGATCATGCGACGAGAACTCAATCGCGATGACGCGCGAGTTCTCCACCGCATAGACATGCAGCTTCTCGCGGAATTCCTCGATCACCCGATCTTCGGCATTCAGCGTCATCGGGTCCTGTTTCAGTCCGATCATCACCAGCGGGTTCGGGATCAACGCCTTTCCGGCGGGGTCGAACTCTTCCAGCTTCGCCAGACCGAGGTCACGCACCACCCGCTTGATCAGGTCACTCGACTGAAGAAGTTGGGCCTGGCTGGTGACGTTGAGCGAGTCGAGAAGCGGATCATTGGCCTGGGCGGCAGCTTCGGCCCCGGAAAGGTTCGGTGAACGGGATTCGATCAGCACCCGCGTTTCGCCCATGTAGCTCGGTTTTACCAGGCTGGCGCCAACCAGGGCCACCGCGGCAGCGACAACCGTGACACCGAGGATCCTGACCTTGCGATCCCACACAGCGGCAATGATGCGGCTGAGATCGATATCCACGTCCTGATTGCCACCGTTTACGCCCGACATAACACGCTCCAACTCTCGGTTGGGCGCGATGGTAAAGGATCATGGTAACCTGCGGGTTAATGGTGCAGTGGCCCTCTTCGAAGCCACCGGACGGCAAAATCCGCGGGCGCCTTTACCGGGCGTTAACCCTAACAGATTGATAACAGCAGCCAGATGAACCCCGCTGGAGCCTGGAACGCAATGTCGTTCGCCCCTATCAAACGTGTGATTGCCAGATCCGCGCTCGTGCTTGGCACGGCAGCGACGATCCTGAGCGGCTGCACAGGCTATGCGCCGGCGCCCAAGGGCTTCGACCAGGCTGCAATCCAGCCTTACCGCCTGGACAGCGGCGACCGCTTGCGCATCAGCGTCTTCGAGCAGCCCAGCCTTACCAACAGCTATACGGTGGACCAAGCCGGCTACATCGCGTTTCCGCTGATCGGCCAGGTGGCGGCGCGTGGCCAGACCCTGCCCGCCATGGAAGCCGCGATTGCCGCACGCCTGAAGCAGGGATATCTGCGCGACCCGGACGTGACGATCGAGGTCGACCGCTATCGCCCCGTCTTCGTCATGGGTGAAGTCGGCCGCCCGGGCCAGTATTCCTATGTTCCCGGCATGACGGCGCAGAACGCGATCGCGATCGCAGGCGGCTTCACCTCGCGTGGCAACCAGCGCGATGTCGACGTAACACGCAAGATCAACGGTGAGGTTATCACCGGNCGGGCCAACATCTCCGCCCCGGTTCTCGCAGGTGACACGATCTACGTTCGCGAACGGCTCTTCTGAANAGAGCCATGACCCAACAAGCTCCATTGCGAATTCTGCACTGCTTTCGATCGCCGGTGGGCGGCATCTTCCGGCATGTGCGCGATCTCGTGGAGGAGCACCGAGCAGCGGGCCACGACGTCGGCATCCTTTGCGATAGCCTGACGGGTGGCGCGCATGAAGAGCGCCTGTTCGACAGCATCCGGCCGATGCTTTCGCTCGGCCTGTCCCGAATCCCCATGCGCCGGGCGGTCACGCCGTCCGACGCCGTGGCCATCTACAGGAGCTACAAACACATCAAGAGCTTGCGGCCGAACATCTTGCACGGTCATGGCGCCAAGGGTGGCGCATTGGCCCGGATGATCGGCTCAGCCCTGCGGGTGAACAGGTATTGCGTAGCCCGCCTCTATTCGCCGCATGGCGGCACCCTCCACTTCGAACGTGGCAGCCTGTCCGGCCAGGTCGTGTTCCGGATGGAGAAGTTCCAGGAGCGCCTCGGCGACGCAGTCGTTTTCGTCTGCGACTACGAGCGACGCACCTATGAAGCCAAGATCGGCGCCCCCCGCACGCTCTCGCGGGTCATCTACAACGGCATCAAGGATGCTGAATTCACGCCGGTCGGGACGATCGAGAACGCGCGCGATTTCCTTTATATTGGCATGATGCGGGACCTGAAGGGACCGGATGTCTTCATCGACGCCTTCACCCGCACCGAAGCTCTTTCCGGGCGCCGGCTCTCCGCCCTGATGGTCGGCGACGGGCCCGACCGCGACCGCTATCAGGCGACTATCCAGGCCCGCGGCCTCTCCGACCGGATCGAGATGCGACCGGCCATGCCGGCAAGGGAAGCCTTTGCGCTCGCGAAAACCATCGTCGTCCCGTCCCGCGCCGAAGCCATGCCATACATCGTGCTGGAAGCGCTTGCGGCCGGCAAACCGGTCATTGCCTCCCGTGTCGGGGGCATTCCGGAGGTGCTGGGAGAACAAAGCGCCGCACTTGCCACACCTGGCGATGCGGAAGATCTCGCGCGGATCATGACAGCATCGATGGCGACGCCGGACTGGCAAGATACCGTGATGCCAAACCCGGAAACTTTGAAGAAAGCGTTCTCGGCCTCCGTGATGGCCAGTGAAATGCTTGACCTGTACCAAAATGTACTTGCCTCAGCGGCAACGGGCGCGCCTCGCTAAAGGCTTCTTTCACCTCTTTTTGCTAGTGCCTGTCTATTGCTCCGGGGCTTGATCATCTCGGCAGCCGAGGGGGACAGGGCAGATGAGCCAGCCAAACACGTCCGAACAGCTCAACATGGAAGACCTGCGCAAGAAGGTCTCCGAACTGCGGGCGAGCGAAGAGCGGCACGAGGCGACGGGCGCGACGGAGCTCAACCCCTTTGCGCGGCAGATCGCCGAACAGTTCCGCGACCAGACAACCTCGCCTGCCATGCTCATCGGGCAGCTTCGATTGGCGGAGTTCATCTCGCTCCTCTTCATCGGCCTTCTGGTATCGATGCTGGTTGCGCCTATCGGTTGGGCAGCGCTCTTGAACCGCGTTGCATTGATCGGGCCGGGTGCTGCGCTGACGGTTCTACTGATGCAACTCGTCGACACCTACCAGATCCCTTCGCTGCGGGCGGCGGGGAGTACAACGAAGCGCGTCCAGACGGCGTGGATCCTGTCTTTTGGCCCGACTGCCGTCGCGGTGTATTTGCTCGATACCCCGCTGACCTTTGGCGGTTATGCGGCATGGTTTGCGTCAGGTGCCGTCTTCCTGCTGCTGGAGCGCCAGTTCATCGCCTATGCGATCCGCAACTGGGCCCGCAACGGCGTGATGGAGCGGCGCGCCGTGATTGTCGGTGGCGGCGAACCGGCAAAGCAACTGGTTCGCCAGCTTGAAGCACAGCCGGACAATGACATCCGCATCTGCGGCATCTTTGATGACCGCGGCAGCGAGCGCTCCCCCACTGTCGTCGCCGGCTACCCGAAGCTCGGCACCTTCGGCGAGTTGGTGGAGTTCGCACGCCTCGCCCGCATCGACATGCTGATCATAGCGCTGCCGGCGACGGCGGAACAGCGCATCCTGCAATTGCTGCGCAAGCTCTGGGTCCTGCCTGTCGACATACGGCTCGCCGCACATGCGAACCGCCTGCGCTTTCGCCCGCGCTCCTATTCGCATGTCGGCGCCGTGCCGATGTTCGACATTTTCGACAAGCCGATCCGCGACTGGGATTCGGTTGCCAAACGGCTGTTCGACATCGTCTTTTCGCTCGGCGCCATCGCGGTCCTGTGGCCGATCATGCTCGCCGCCGCCATTGCTGTGAAGATGACGTCGAAGGGACCGATCATCTTTCGCCAGAAGCGGCATGGCTTCAACAACGAGATCATCGAGGTGCTGAAGTTCCGCTCGATGTACACGGAGATGAGCGACCAGACGGCGGTGAAGGCCGTCACCAAGGGTGACCCGCGCGTGACGCCGGTCGGGCGTTTCCTGCGCAAATCCTCGATCGATGAGCTACCCCAGCTCTTCAACGTGCTTCGCGGCGAACTGTCGCTGGTCGGCCCACGCCCGCATGCGGTGAGCGCGCAGACCGGCGAGCGCAAATATGTCGACGTGGTCGAGAGTTATTTCGCCCGCCACCGGGTAAAGCCCGGCGTCACGGGCTGGGCGCAGATCAACGGGTTACGCGGCGAGCTCGACAGCGATGAGAAGATCCGCGCCCGCACGGCCTACGACCTCGATTATATCGAGAACTGGTCGCTGCTGTTTGACCTGAAGATCTTCTTCCTGACGCCGATCCGGCTCCTCAACACGGACAACGCCTATTGAGTGCCGTCGTCCACAGTCCTGATCATTTCGATGCGCGGCTGGCAGCCCTGCGGATTGCCGGCACGGCACTGATTGCGTTTGGCGTCTTCCTGTCCGGCTTCGTCATCTCCGAACCGGCGCCCTATGAACTGGTGATGGCGATCCAGATCGCCATCTGGTTTATCCTGGGCCTGAAGATCTCGCGCACCACGGCCGCCCTGCTGGTTCTGCTGATGGTCTTCAACCTCGCCGGTCTCCTGACGATGTTCGTGATGAAGGACATCAGCGGCGCACCTCTCTATTTCGCCGTGTCGATCTTCCTGGCGTTGAGCGCGGTCTTCTACTGCGCCGTCATCGAGGCCGACCACCGCCGGCTCAACCTGTTGTTCAAGGCATGGGTTGCGGCCGCCATCATCACCTCGCTGCTTGGCATCGCCGGTTATTTCAACGCCTTTCCCGGTGCCCATGTCTTCACCCGCTACAACCGGGCGATGGGCGCCTTCGAGGATCCGAACGTCTTCGGGCCATACCTTGTGGCACCGCTGCTTTATCTCCTCTACCGGATGCTGACCGGGCCGCTCATCAAGACGCCGCTTCTCATCCTTGGCCTACTCGTGCTGACGCTTGGCATCTTCCTGTCCTTTTCCCGCGCGGCCTGGGGCCTGCTGGTCTTCAGTGGCGTGGCGCTCGTGGTCGTCATGCTGCTCAAGCAGCGCACCACGGCGTTCCGGTTCAAGATCCTGGCGATCGCCGGCGGCGCGGTCCTGGTGCTGGCGCTGGCGCTCATCGTCGCGCTGCAATTTCCCCAGGTCTCCGAACTCTTCTCCAACCGCGCCAAGCTGGTGCAGGAATATGACGGCGCCCGACTTGGCCGCTTCGAGCGCCACAAGATCGGCTTCCTGATGGCGATGGAGCGTCCGTTGGGCCTCGGACCAATGGCCTTCGGCAAGATCTTTGGCGAAGACGAACACAATATCTGGCTGAAGACGCTCACCACTTATGGCTGGCTGGGCGCGATCACCTACCAGATCATGCTGTGGACCACGATCGGCTTCGGCTTCCGCTACATGCTGCGCGAACGCCCGTGGCAGCCATACCTGATGATCGCCTGGGTGATGATCCTCGGGCACGCCATCATCGGCAACGTCATCGATACCGATCACTGGCGACATTATTACCTGCTGCTCGGCATCGTCTGGGGCTGTGCCGCACTTGAACACCGACTGCAGCGCCGTGGTGGGCCGGAGGCGAACGCGCTTGAGTCTTGACTTGGCCGCCAAGCGCACCAGATCAGTTCCATGCTGACTGCTTCCCAAATCCGTGCGGCTCGCGCCATGACAGGAATGACCGTCGACGAGCTTGCCGCGGCCTCCGGCCTGCCGCGTGATGTCATCGAGGACGCCGAGGCGGCACAGGCCACTCCGCCGACCGACGTTGCCGAGCGCCTCAGGGTGATCTTTGAATCGAAGGATGTCGTGTTTCTCGCGGCTGGCGAGGACGACGCGAATGTCGGCCCCGGCGTGCGGTTGCGCCAACACTTGGCGAACGAAGGTATCCGCCCGCAGAACCTCAGCGCTGCCAACGACGGCTGACGTCCACTCCAAACCGTCAAGTGGCTCGACGGCTGGCCTGCCGCCCTCGAGAAAAATCGCCCTGCGTGCATTTCTCCAGGAACAACTTCTTCTTCAAATCGTTGGTGTTCGAATAATCAGAAGAAGGGGCTGGGCATGACGACGCATCTGAAGCTTGAAGAGCTCAACAATCAGGGATTGAAGAAGGTTTGGAGCGTTGCGGAGTTCGCAAAACGCTATCGCCTCCACCGCGAGGAAGAAGCACGACTTCTGAAGCTGCTCGGACCCTTTGCCTCCCAGCAGGAACTGCTGATGAACGCGACGCGGGCACCGCGATTCCGCTAATCTCATCTGGCGTCACCCAAGTAGTGGTCCGCCAGATCTCTGATACATTATTGCTTCTTCTGCAGCTTCATCTTTATCCGGAACAATTGCCGTGGCGATCCAGTTTGGCGTGCGTGAACAAGTTCGCGCAGCATTGGCCACAGCCACTGTGCAGAAGGAGGATAACAATGAACAAGATGCTTTCTACTGTGGTGCTGTCCGGCGTGCTTTCGCTCGGTGCCATTGCTGCAGTTTCGACGCCGGCATCCGCCCAGGACGTCGAGCTACGCCTCGGCCCGGATGGCATCCGCCCGGTCATTCGTGACAGGGATCGCGACCGCGACCGCAATCGTGAATATGGCCGCCGCGACAGGGGCTGCTCGCCCGGTGAAGCACGTGCCGCCGCCCGCGACGAAGGTTTCCGCCGTCCCGAAGTCGTCCGCGTTACCGATCGCAGCATCACGGTCCGCGGCTGGACCTCGAACGGTCCCGACCGCATCACCTTCGCCAACCGTCGTGGTTGCCCGGAAATCTGATCCACCGCCGCCTGAACACGAAAGCCCCGCCTACGCGGGGCTTTTTGTTTGCGTCGTCGGGAAATCGACCTTCGCAAACATTGGTGTTAACGTCGCTGGGTGGGGGTGCCGATGGTTTTTCAGGGGCAGCGCAGGGATGTAGACATGCCGCTTCTCGCGGTGCTTCTCGGCTGCCTTCTGCTCGCTGCCTTCAAGGTCGAGGCTGATACCACACTGACCGGCGAACTGGTGGTGGAAGCCATCTCGCATCCATGGCTCGTCGCACTACGCCCCATGATGTTTCCGATCGTCCTGGCGATCACCGCGCTTGCTGCTGCGTGTGCCCTGTTCGGCGCAGAGCTGCGGCTCCGCCTCCATCCGGTTTCGCTGCTGATCTGCGCCCTGCCCTTCTATGCTGCCTTCCGCAGTTCGTTCGAGGATGCGGATTTGGCTTTGAAGAGCCTGCAGGCGTTCCTGCTGTTTGCCTTCCTGACGATTTTCATCGCCTTCCGGCGAGCGAACGTGAGGGATGACGTCGTGGCGGACACGGTCGCGGCCGCTTTCAGCCTGCTTGCCTTTATCCTCGTTTGCCTGAACCTGATGTTCTATCTGGGTGGCTACGGTTACCTTGGCCAGAACGCACGCTTCTTCGGCACAACGGTTCATCCGAACTTTCTCGGCGTGCAGATGGCGGTCTGCGGCATTATTCTCTTACATCTGGCGCTGACGGGCCGGCCCATGCTGAAGCCGGTGGCCATTGCGGCTCTGGCAGCCGCGGTGTTCCTGTTGGTGCAGTCCGGCTCGCGCACTGCTCTCGTTGTCCTCGCAGGTGGCTTTTACCTCTGCGCCTGGCGCGTCATCGGCTTCAAGGCGCGCCTTGTAGCCGGCGCCCTGCTTTTGGCCGTGGTCGGTATTGTCCTTGTTTCGGACCTTGCTCAGGACAACTGGCTGGAGGTCTATTCCCGCGGCGGCTTCACCGACACCCGGTCGGCGGCCTGGCAGGATCTAGTCCATCGCATTGCCCAACGTCCGGTGCTTGGGCTCGGTGTTTTCGAAGGCGCGTCGGAGAACTCGCTGATGCGCGGCTGGGCGGCTTACGGCCTGCCCTACTTCCTCATCATGTCGGCCATGATTCTCGCAGGTCTCGCCAGCCGCTACCGGGCAAGCAGAAGCGCCCAGGCATCATCTGCCAGCCAATTGGTGGCGGGGCTGTTCTTCGGCCTCATCCTCGGCAGCATGTTCGAAGGCTATCTCTGCGACAACATGAGCGTCGGAATCGTGACGCTGGTCATCGTCTCCTCCGTCATCGGAGCACCGTCTGCACCGGCAACCGAGGATAATCCTGCAGCTTTGGAAGGCCTAGCGGCGGACGCTTGAGCCACCGCCGGCGCATGAGAACCGCGGGCCGAGATCATCGGCGCTCGTTTTTCGCTTGCATCAAAACAAGGGAACGACTAGGGAAACCGTGCTCCCCAAGCTTGGCCATGTGCCGGGCAAACGAGCGGTGACGGAATGTAGCGCAGCCAGGTAGCGCACTTGACTGGGGGTCAAGGGGTCGTGGGTTCGAATCCCGCCATTCCGACCATTTCTATTTGGGCTTACTTGCGTAAGCTGAGGTTAAAGCCAGCCGGCCCCGTTGCCTGCTGGCTTTTTCGTTTTTGCCAATACATCCGACCTTTAGAGATTTCTTGACGAAGGCGCCGGTTGTGGGCTTCCCTGATGGCGTACGGTGTCCATTTACTTAACACCAACTTCGCGAAGCACGCACTGACGGAAAAGACGATGGATCTAGCCACGCCTGCCTCGCCTCTCAGCTTCCTCGCCGGTGATGGTGAGGTCGCCCAGCGCATGCGCGATCTCGACTGGTCCACGTCGCCGCTTGGGGATCCAGAGGGCTGGCCGCAGTCGCTCAGCCTGGTCGTCAGCCTGATGCTCTCGTCGAAGTTCCCGATGTTCGTGGCCTGGGGACCGCAACTCGGTTTCCTCTACAACGACGCCTATGCCGATATCCTTGGGGCCAAACATCCGCAGGCGATCGGCCAGCCGTTCCAGGAGGTCTGGTCAGAGATCTGGACGGACATCCTGCCGTTGATCCAGGCGGCGATGTCCGGCAACGCCATCTACCGGCAGGACCTGCCGCTCCTCATGCTGCGCAGGGGATTCGAGGAGCAGACCTGGTTCACCTTTTCCTACTCTCCCGTCAGGGACGAGAGCGGCCATGTGGCCGGCATGTTCTGCGCCTGCACGGAAACCACCGCCCGCGTGCTGGCAGAGCATGCGGTGATCGAAAGCGAAGCCCGCTTCCGCAACATGGCAGACCATGCCCCGGTGATGATGTGGGTCACCGATCCGAGTGGTCACTGCACCTATATCAACCGCGCCTGGCACGACTTCACCGGCCAGACGCAGGAGGATGCGCAAGGGTTCGGCTGGCTGGAAGCCACCCATCCCGAGGACAAGATCGAGGCGGAGCGCATCTTCCTTGAAGCCAATGCGACGCGCTCCCCGTTTCGCGCCGAATATCGCCTGCGCCGCCATGACGGCACCTATCGCTGGGCGCTCGATGCCGCCGCACCCCGGTTCGACGACAATGGCGAATTTCTCGGGTATGTCGGCTCGGTCATCGACATCGATGCCCGGCGCGAGGTGGAGGATCGGCAAAGGCGCAGCGAGGCGACGCTGCGGACCTTGACCAACGCCCTGCCGGCCTTCGTGTGGTTTGCGACGCCGGACGGCGAGACGCATTACCTCAACAACCGCTGGTATGAATATACCGGGCAGACGCGCGAAGAAGCCCTGCCCAACGGCTGGATCAGCACGCTGCATCCGGATGACGTCGAGGAAACCGCGGCCCGTTGGACGGAGGCGCGTGAGCACGGAAAGACCTACGAAATCGAGGTGCGCTATCGCCGCGCCGACGGCGTTTATCGCTGGTATGTCGTGCGGGCGGAACCGCTCCGTGACAGCAGCGGCAACGTAACGGGCTGGGTCGGCACCTCGATCGACATCCATGATCGCAAGGAAGCGGAAACAGCGCTGCGGGAGAGCGAGACGCAGTTCCGGATCATGGCAGATGCCGTGCCGCAGATCATCTGGATTACAGATGCTGAAGGAAGGGCCGAGTTCTTCAACCGCCACTGGTATGTCTACACCGGATCGGAACCGACCGAGACAACCGCCAGCGCCGTTTCCGACAGCCATGTTCACCCGGACGATGGCGAGGCGACCCTCGCGGCGTTTGATGCCGCGCGCGCCAACGGCACGACTTTCCTCGTCGAGCACCGGATTCGCTCGGCCTGCGGAGCCTATCGCTGGTTTCTCGTGCGCGGCGAGCCTTACCGGGATCCGCAGTCGGGCGCGATCGTGCGCTGGTATGGCGCATCCGTTGATATCCACGACCGGAAGGTCGCCGAAGCAAAACTTCATGACCTGAACCAGACGCTGGAGCGGCGCATCGAAGCCGCACTGCAGGAGCGCAAGCTATTGGCAGACATCGTGGAGGGCACGAATGCCTTCGTGCAGGTCCTGTCCGCCGACTACGAGTGGCTCGCGATCAACAGGGCGGCGGCCGACGAATTCGAGCGCATCTATGGCAAGCGGCCGCAGGTCGGCATGAACATGCTCGAGCTTCTGGCCGATCATCCACAGAACCAGGCGACGGTCCGCAGGATCTGGGCACGGGCCCTGTCCGGTGAGGAGTTCACCGAGGTTGGCGAATTTGGTGATCCGGACCGCGACACGCGCTTCTACGAAATGAAGTTCAGTGCGCTGCGCGACGACTCGGGCGAACTCATTGCAGCCTACCAGTTCGTCTACGACGTGACGGAGCGGATGGAGGAGCAGGAGCGCCTGCGCAAGGCAGAAGAAGCGCTGCGGCAAAGCCAGAAGATGGAGGCGATGGGCCAGCTAACCGGCGGCGTCGCGCACGACTTCAACAACCTCCTGACGCCGATTGTCGGCAGCCTCGACATGCTGCAGCGTCGTGGCGTTGGTGGCGAGCGTGAACAGCGGCTGATCTCGGGTGCCATGCAGTCTGCCGAGCGTGCCAAGACGCTGGTGCAGCGGCTGCTTGCCTTTGCACGCCGCCAGCCGCTGCAGGCGGTGCCGGTGGACATGGCGAAGCTCATTCAGGACATGGGACAACTGGTGGCGAGCACCACCGGGCCGCAGATCAAGGTCGCGATCGACGTTTCCGAAGACCTGCCGCCCGCCAAGGCTGATCCGAACCAGCTGGAAATGGCACTGCTCAACCTGGCGGTCAACGCGCGTGACGCGATGCCGGAAGGCGGGACGTTGCGGATTTCGGCAAGCCAGGAGGTGGTGCGCGACGGGCACCGGCCCGATCTGCAGCCGGGCAACTATATCCGCCTTTCCGTTGCAGATACCGGTTCCGGCATGGATCAGGCGACGCTTGCCCGGGCGATCGAGCCGTTCTTCTCCACCAAGGGCATCGGCAAGGGCACCGGGCTTGGGCTTTCAATGGTGCATGGTCTTGCCCAGCAGCTCGGCGGTGCGCTGAAGATCTCCAGCCGCCCGGGCTTTGGCACCAATGTCGAGCTATGGCTGCCGCAGAGCCTTGAAGCCGCCTCCCCCGCAACCGAGGCGCCAGAGGCCGTCGCATCGGTTCCCTCGCAGACCACCGCACTCCTTGTCGACGACGAGGAACTGGTGCGGCTCACCACGGCGGATATGCTGGCGGATCTTGGCTACCACGTCATCGAGGCAGCCTCTGCCGAGCAAGCGATCGCGATCCTGGACGGTGGCCAGCGGTTCGACGTGCTGGTGACGGACCACCTGATGCCGGGCATGACCGGCACGGATCTGGTCGAGATCGTCAAGGCGCGGCTGCCGGGCACGCCGTGCCTGATCGTGTCAGGCTATTCCGGCGACCAGGGCATCGAGCCGGGCCTGGCGCGCCTCACCAAGCCCTTCCGCAAGGACGAGCTCGCCAACATGTTGAACCAGTTGCAGGGCGCGGCTTCCGTCAAGTGACGCCGGGATTGCCCGATGGGCGCAATCCCGATCGGCTCAAGCGATGTCAGTCCGTCAGCGCAACGGGAAGCGCGCGCTTGTGTCCGCTGGCACGGTAAGTCGACAGGATGCGATCCAGCGAATCCTTGCGGATCACCTTGCCCTCCAGGAAGTCGTCAATCTCGTCATAGGTCACGCCATAGACTTCTTCATCCGGCTTCAACGGCGCGTCCGATTCCAGATCGGCGGTCGGCACCTTGAAGACGAGGTTGTCAGGAGCACCAAGATGCTTGGCCACCGCCCGCACCCGCCGCTTGTTCAGGCCCGACAATGGAAGGATGTCCGCGGCACCATCGCCGAACTTCGTGTAGAAGCCCATCAGCGCTTCAGCGGCATGGTCGGTGCCGATGACAATGCCACGCATGCCGCCGGCCAGAGCATATTGAGCGATCATCCGCTGCCGCGCCTTGACGTTGCCGAGGTGGAAATGCAGGCGCGGTCCGGCGACGAGATCATCGGCTTCCCGCCGGACCTCGGCCATCATCGCATCCGCCGCCGGCTGGATGTTGATCCGCACGGTCCGGTCCGGCTTGATGACATCGAGGCAAGCCTGGGCATCGGCCTCATCCGCCTGCTCGCCATAGGGCAGCCTGACGGCAACAAAGGTTGCCTCATATCCACCGGACCGCAGTTGCTCCACCGCTCTTTGCGCCAGCAGCCCTGCAGTCAGCGAGTCCACGCCGCCGCTGATGCCGAGCACGAAGCCCTTGGCGGATGATGCCTTCAGGTAGTTGGCAAGAAAGCTGATGCGCCGCTCTGCTTCTTCCTCTGCATCGAACTGCGAGGTGACGCCGAGCGCCCCGATGATCTTCTGCTGTTCCTCCAACAAGAAGGCCTCCTTCATGATTCTGTCCGATCCATCTAGACGTACGAGCAGACGGTGAAGTTCCTTCTAACCATCTGCCCGCCAACAGAAAAAGCCCGTTCTGCACGAGGCAGAACGGGCTTCCGTTGCATTCCTTGACCTCTGTCTCAGGAGTAAGGCGAGTAGCACTGCTGGCGCGGGCCGTTGTACGGCTGGAACGTGTTGTCGTAGGCGCGATACGAACGGTAGCGCGAGTAGCACCAGTTCACATGTGCACTGCCACCGCTGATATAACGACGTGGCGCGACATAACGCGGTTCGGCATAACGGGGTGCCGCAAGCGCGCCTCCGATGATGGCGCCGGCTGCAAGGCCACCAATGATGGCGCCGGCACCGGGACCGCGCCGATAATGGCGGTGCCCATAGTGGCGGGGACGATAGTGGCCACGTCCGCCATGCCATCCACCACGACGGTGACGGTACTGGGCCTGTTCAACATCCTTCGGTGCTTCCACCTTGAGAGGGCTGACAGACGGGAATGCCTGCGCTGGTACGATGCTGCTGAGCGCGGTCATCAAGGACAATGCGACGACGGCGAGTTTCTTTTTCATGAGTTCACCTCCACGAGCCTTGGTTAGGACGCGATAATCGTCTTCTCCGGCTGAACCTGAGGTGAATGTATTTGTCTTCTACTTGTTCCAGCCTGCCCTCAACTGGAGCGGCTGTTCGCTACCAGAGTTCAGTGTGCACAGAGGATATTTCGCAGTATACATCGATCACCGCCTGTGCGATTGCAAAATCTGCAACAGTCACATTGGCGTGAAAGACACTAGTGAGCATCAGTATTTGCTTTTTCATCGCGGCTCATGATCGGCCGCAGATGCTGCTAACAATGCTAAGCGCAATATACTCCCCAAGGCACCGCTACATCATCCACATCGATCGCAAATCGAAAGATGCTACGCTCTCCGATTTGCCCGAACTGCTGCGGCAGTATTCGAATATCACCTTCCTGACCCGCCACAAGGTCGCCTGGGGTGGCTTGTCGCAAATCACGATTGAACTTCGCGCGGCGCGAGTGGCGATGACTGATGCGGGCTGGGACTATTTTGTTTTCCTCAGCGGCACCGACTTTCCGGTGCGTCCGCTTGCGGACCTCGAAGAACTACTTGTGTCAGCGGACAAGCGCAGCTTCATCGACCGGCGCGAAATTGCAACCCTGCCACCTCGTCTCCACACCCGCCTTCGAAAACGTAAGCGATTTGCCTATCTTGAGGTCCTGGGTAAGTCCCGGCGCCTGCCAATCCCGCTGAAGTGGTTCGGCAAGCTGCCGCTTTACTATGGCTCGCAGTGGCACTTCCTGCATCGATCATTTGTCGAGGCAGCATTGGATCGCGTCGACAGGCATGGGCTTCCCCGGATCATGCGTTACTGCTCAATCCCCGACGAAGTCTTCTGGCAGAACATCCTCAATGACGTGCCGGGCATCGAGGAGAGGATCGTGCCGTACAATCACCGTTACATCCAGTTCTCCGGCAAGCATCCGAAGTGGCTTGTCGGTGCGGATATCCCGGCGATCGAGAGCAGCGGCGCCTTCTTTGCCCGCAAGTTCGATCCGCAGGTTAGCTTAGAGGCTGTGGCGCATTTCGCGCCCCTGAATCCGGATCGGTCGCTGTTCTAGGTTACCGTTTGTTCTCTCGAACCGGCGCTACAGCCGTCAGCGCACCTGGTCCAGCAACCGCTTGCATTCCAGCAGGTCGAACAGCGCTTCCTGGAGCAGCGCCCTGTCCTCCTTGCCGACACTCGATTTCCCGATCGATACTTCCGGCACGTCATCGTCCTGCGAGGAGCCAAAGCCAAAGAAGCGGCCGCTTGGCTTCACCTTCGGGCGCCCGACGATCTGGTCTTCGTCCGGCGCAGGCGCCTTGGGCTCGACATGTTTTTCATTGTTGGCCGCCATGATGGCTTCCATCGTGGCCATGTCGCCGGAGGCGATGGCGGCCACGAACTTGTTGCCGTTGGCCTTGAGGAGCTTTTGGACGCCCTTGATCGTGTAGCCGTGGTCGTAAAGCAGGTGGCGGATGCCCTTCAGCAGGTCCACGTCTTCCGGGCGGTAATAGCGGCGCCCGCCGCCACGCTTCATGGGCTTGATCTGCGGAAACCTGGTTTCCCAAAAACGAAGCACGTGCTGCGGAAGGTCAAGGTCATCTGCGACCTCGCTGATTGTGCGAAAAGCATCCGGGCTCTTGTCCACGCGTCACTCTCCCAACACGAAACGGCCTCAACGGCAGAAGCCACTGTTCGTTTGATAAACGCGAATCGAGGCAATCTCAACGAGTTACGTCGGATGTTTGCAGTCTTTTCACCGGATGATGGCGCGAAGCACCTGCTCAGGCGACCGGGCTGACCGGCTTCTGCTTTGCCTTGCGGGAGGTGTGAGCCTTGAGTATCCGGCTCTTCAGAACGTTGGATGCCTTGAAGGTCATGACCTTGCGCGGGGAGATCGGAACCTCCTCGCCGGTCTTGGGGTTGCGGCCGATACGCTCGTTCTTGGCACGCACCTGGAAGGTCGCGAACGACGAGAGCTTGACCACTTCGCCGCGCACGATGGCGTTGCAGATTTCATCAATAACCGTCTCGACAAGCTCGGCCGACTCCGTCCGAGAAAGCCCGACCTTACGGAAAACCGATTCCGCCAAGTCTGCTCGTGTCACTGTCTTACCGGCCATGATCCCCGCCCAATTCTGAGATTGATCTTGTCGAAGCCGCTAGACAGTATTTTGCTTGGACGCAGGGGTCAAGCACCTGTGTCGTCTCGATTATTTCTCTTTTCGAGGAAGGTACGAATTTACCAGCGGATGAGAACGGCACCCCATGTGAAGCCACCGCCCATCGCTTCCAGCATCACCAGATCGCCCTTCTTGATTCGCCCGTCGGCGAGTGCAACGGACAAGGCGAGCGGTATGGAAGCCGCCGAGGTGTTGCCGTGAAGATCGACCGTCACCACCACCTTTTCGGGCGGGATGCCGAGCTTCTTCGCAGATCCATCGATGATGCGGCGGTTGGCCTGGTGCGGCACCAGCCAGTCGAGATCCTCTGCCGTCGTCCCGGTCGCCTCGAATGCGGCTTCGATCACGTCGGTGATCATGCCGACTGCGTGCTTGAAGACCTCGCGGCCCTCCATGCGCAGGTGGCCGACAGTGCCGGTCGTGGACGGGCCGCCGTCGACGTAGAGCTTTTCCTTGTGCGAACCGTCGGAGCGCAGGTGCGAGGTCAGGATACCGCGGTCTGCGACGGTGCCCTCGCCTTCGGCAGCTTCGAGGATCAGCGCGCCGGCGCCGTCGCCGAAGAGCACGCAGGTCGTGCGGTCCGTCCAGTCGAGGATGCGCGAGAAGGTTTCCGCACCGATGACGAGCACGCGCTTGGCCATGCCTCCGCGGATGTGCAGGTCGGCAGTCGCCATCGCATAAACAAAGCCGGAGCAGACGGCCTGCATATCGAAGGCGTAGCCATGCGTCATGCCGAGCCGGTTCTGGATATTCACCGCCGTGGCCGGAAATGTGTTGTCGGGTGTTGAGGTCGCCAGCAGAACGAGGTCGATGTCATCCGGCGTCAGGCCAGCGTTGTCGAGCGCTGCGCGCGCCGCCTGTTCGCCGAGCGACGCCGTCGTCTCGTCGTCACCGGCGATGTAACGCTGGCGGATGCCGGTGCGCTGGACAATCCACTCGTCGGAAGTGTCGACAAGCGTCTCCAGTTCCTTGTTCGTCATCACCCGCTTCGGGAGCGCTGCTCCATAACCGCGAACCACTGAACGGATCATATTCATTTTATCCTGTCGTCATGCCGTTTCCGGGCCAGCCAGGGGCTGACGACGGGCATGGTAAAGTGTCAGATCCTGCTGGATCTTTGCATTGAGGTCGTTGCGCGCCATGTCGTAGCCGACATCGATCGCAGCGGCAAAGCCATCGGCATTGGTGCCGCCATGGCTCTTGATGACGATGCCATTCAGGCCAAGGAAAACGCCGCCGTTGACCTTGTTCGGATCCATCTTCTCCCGCAGCCGATCAAAGGCGCTCTTGGCGAGAAGATAACCAAGCTTGGCA
>Ga0065721_10048867_pt1 | contig 68188 bp, 73 predicted proteins | sample Mesricmetagenome_FD_59108 | JGI IMG/M metagenome (GOLD analysis project Ga0065721, IMG submission 59108) | Mesophilic microbial community from rice straw/compost enrichment Sample: eDNA_1 v2 (version 2) | ecosystem: Engineered > Solid waste > Grass > Composting > Bioreactor | place: USA: Davis... | reverse complement strand
GCACGCCCTCGCCGGTGCCCGCCAGGCCCAAGGCCGCGCCGGTCGCTCGGGCGGACGGACGGGTCCGGGCGGAGCCCAAGCCGCGGACGGTCGTGGTCCGGACCCCGGAGGGGTTCCGGCGCGTCACCCCGCTCCCGCCGATGGACATGTCGGCGGCGATCGAGCGGTTCCTCGCCGAACGCGGGGCGACCCGCGCCGACGGCGACGCGGTCGAGGCGACCCTGCGCCGGCTCCGCGCCCGCGGCTACAGCGTGGTCTCGGACGGTCCGGGCTGGGTGGTGGACGGACGCAACCGCATCGGCTCCCCCGAAGGCCTAGAGGCCTTCGCCGCGGCCAGGGGGCTGACCGCATGAAGGAGGGGGCGCGCCTTGCCGGCGCGCCCCGCGAATCGGATAGCATTGCGGCCACCGGATGCGGTGGCCGGGAAAGGAACGGACCATGCTTGCCATGGAGAGCTACCCGGCGCTGGTTCTCAACGCCGACTACAGGCCCGTAAGGACCTACCCGCTCAAGCGCTATTCCTGGCGCAAGTCGATCGAGCAGTTCCTCGCCGGGCGCGTGACCGTGGTCGCCGAATACGACCGCGTCGTGCGCAGCGAGAGGATGGAGATCCGCATCCCATCCGTGGTGGCGTTGAACCGCTACGAGAACCTCGACCGTCCGGCGCCGTTGACGCGCCTGGGCGTGTTCACGCGCGACCGGTTCCGGTGCGCCATCTGCGGCGAGTCCTTCCCCGGGGAACAGCTGACCTTCGACCACGTGGTGCCGCAGTCCAGGGGAGGACGCTCCACCTGGACCAACCTGGTGGCGGCGTGCCTCCCTTGCAACCAGCGCAAGGGCGACCGCTCGCTCGCCCAGTTGGGCATGAAGCTGGTGCATGAGCCGTACCACCCCACCCTGGCGCAGCTCAACGCGATCGGCGCCACCATGCCGGTCGCCGACGACATCGACCGCTCCTGGCGGGATTGGCTGTACTGGACGGTGACCCTGGATCCGTGACTCTTGTCGGTTTCGGGCGCGGAAGGCAGACTGCGCCCGAAACCGAGGAGCGGACCATGCCCAGAGACGTCGTCAAGACCACCATCACCCTCACCGTCTACGCCCCCGCGGAGGACGCCGACCGGCTGCGCGACGCGTCGCTGGAAACCGTGCTAGCCGAGGCGGATGACGGCGGCTGGATCGCCGGCACGGCGGTGAAGGGCGGGATCGCAGCGGTTCCAGCCGACAAGCTGCGGCAGGAACTGGTCGACATCGGCAACGACGGCACCTTCTTCGACGCCATCGACGAGTACGACGGCTTCGAGGACGACGGGGCGCCCTCGCCCTGACCTCCACCGGGACGGCGGACTAGAAACGGCGCGCGGGCGGGCTGGCCGGGGCAGTTGCCTCCGGAGACGGCGTGGGTGTCCGCGGCTGGTAGGCGCCGGCGTGCATGACCACCGTCGCCCCGGTCGGGACCGCTTCGGGGACGGACGGAGGTGCGGGGCGCCTGGAGCGTTCCGCGGGGACGGGCGCTACCTTCGGGCGCGGGGCCGCTTCGGGACGGCGTGTCACCGGACCGAGGCCGTCCGCGCGCATCCATCCCAGGAAGCCGCCACCCAGGTCCATGGTGGCCCATCCGCCCCCTTCGGAGACCACCCCCACCAGGTCCCCGGCATCGAGTACGTCGAGCACCGCGGCCTCCGGGATCGGTCGCGTCCGCACCTCGAGGCGTGACGCGACCACCTGGCGGCTGGCGCCGACCGGCACCTGCTGGTAGTCGGCCAGGACGGGATCGAAGCCGTAGGCCGACATCGGCTGGGCCACGGCTCCGCCTGCCTGCAGCACGAGGCAGGCCGTGGCGGCAAACAGGACGCTCCTGGCGGTCATGGTCGCTCCGCTCCGGGGGAATCGGTCACGACCATGGTAGCACATGGCGGAGCGGACCGTGTTCAGGCGACGATGAGGCCGAGCCTGGCGGCGAGGTTGGCCGCCTGCTCCGCCGAGATGACGGCCTTGCGGAACACCTTTATGGCCTCCGGACCCAGGTCGCCGATGTCGCACCCGCGCAGGTCGGCACCCTCGAACTTGGCGCCCTGCAACGTGGCCTTGGCAAGCGAGCAGCGGAGGAACACCGTCTGGCGGAAATCGGCGCCCCTCAGGTCGGCCTCCGAGAAGTCAACGTTCTCGATGGTCAGCTTGTTGAAGCGGAAGTTCGGCATCAGGGCGCTGACGAGGCGCGAGTTCGAAAAGACGCACCCGATCGCCTTGTTCTCGGTGAAGATCCCGCCGGTCAGCTTGCAGTCGTCGAAGGCCGTGCCGCTCAGGGTCGCCTTGTCCCAGTCGGTGAGCGCCAGGTTGCAGTTGTTGAACCGCGCGTCGCTGCAGTCGGTGAAGCAGAACCTGGCCTTTGTCGCCTTGGTGCCGCGCCAGGTCGTGCCGGAAAGGTCGGCGCCGCGGAAGTCGCAGCCGTCCAGGCGGCAGTCCTCGAACTCCGCCCCGGTGAGGTCGAGGTCCTTGAAGTCAACCTCCCCGAGGTCGCAATCGACGAAACGAGCCCCGGCCAGGTTGGAGTCGGGCGGCAGGAGCGCGGACAGGGGGACCCCCCTGCCGGAAAGGCCCCGGAACACCGGCCTGCCGTCGTCGGCTTCGCCTTCCGGCGCCGGTTCGGGCGTCGTGTCGGTGGCCCCGGATGCCGGGCCCGCCCATTCCGGGAGGCTGTCATCGGGCGGAGGCGGTGCCGGGGCCGGGACGACCGCACGGGTGCCGGGGCGCAGTCCGGCGAAGGGTCTCGGCGGCATGGGCGGATCCTCAGGCGCGGCGGCGGGACGGGGAAGGGCCGAAGCGGTTGGGGCCGCGCTGCCCCGGCACGGCCCCGAGCAGGCCGATCATGACCAGCTGCAGCAGGACCGCGGTGAGCGGCAGGTATGGGAACAGGGCGCTGCCCACGGCGACCGTGGCCACCATGCCGCCGAAGGTCGCGAGGCCGGGAAGTCCGAGATCGTGCCCGCGCCGGACCAGCAGGACGGCCCATCCCCAGGTGACAAGGGTCGACAGCAGGCCGACCTGCACGGACGGCGCCGTGTAGCCGTCGAGCATGCCCGACAGGCACATGTTGCAGCCGCTGATGCCGGCCATGCCCAGCCAGTAGAGGTCGCGCGGGAGCCGCCCGGCCCCGGTGAAGGCGACCGCGTCGGAAAACAGGCCGGTGAAACGGTGGAAGACGGGGGTCACGACGCCGTCTCCTTCAGCATCTGGAGACGGGCGACGTATTTGGGCAGTTGCTCGCGGCGGCACGGGCCCACGGCCATGACGGTCACCGTGGGCTCCGGGAACACCGTCCGCCCCTCGTCCTCGACCAGGACGCAGGGCAACCCCGCCGCTTGGCACTCCTCGAGGCACCGCCGGAGGCCGGCGAGGCCGTCGACCCCCACCACGATCTTCGGCTCGCTGCGGGCGACGTATTCCTCCACGCCGCGGGGGTCGGTCCGGCTGGCCAGCAGGGCGAGGCGGAAGAAGGCGTGCCCGGACTGCACCGCGAGCTTGGGACCGGGGATCGCAAGGTCCTTGCGGACGACCAGCCAGACCTTGGTTTCGGGATTGGTCGCGTCATGCATGGTCGCCGCTCCGTGTTGCATCAAAAGGATTACGCCGGTGATCCCGGGGAACCCGTCCGGACGGCGTCCGGCGGGAGCGGTCAGGCGGTCTCGCCGGCGGGGACGTAGCGCCAGCGGATCGTGGCCCGCTTCACCACCGCGTCGCCTTCGCCCGGCGCCTGCAGGGTCTCGAGTTCGGCCGAGACGATTTCCAGGGTGTGCCTGGCCAGCGACAGTCCGGAAGCGAGGGTGCGCGAGTTGTCGATGGCGTCGGCGACCGCGCGCCGTCCGGACGCCTCGTGGGCGTCGTCGTCGGTGATCTCCGCCCGCGTGCCCGCGCTCTCCTCGGTGAAGCCGGCTGCCAGGGCGGCGCGGGTCACCTCCTTCTCCATGGAAGGGTCGCGCAGGACGACCGAGACGCCGAGCGTAGCCACGCCGTTCGGCGCCAGCGCCGCCTCGGCCTCGGCGACGTCTTCCGGGTCGATCCCGACCGAGGCGAGGCGTTGGGAGAACTCCGCCACCGCGTTGTCGGCCATGGCCTCGATCTCGTGCTCCGCCGCCGCGGGGAACCTGCGTACCATCGTCATCGTGTAGCCGCCGCGCAGCCACCGTACCGATCCGCGCCCCACCGTGACCATGGACGTCTCGGACGGCTCGGGCGCGGCGGCGGTGTCGGCCATGATCTTGTTGATGGCCACCGTCTGCGAGCGGATCGAGTGCCGGGTGGTGAAGGCGATGACCGCCACCGACATGAGCATGGTGAGGACGGTCAGCAATATCCATACCCAGGGCCAGGCGGACATGAATTCGGCGAGGGTATCGAGAGGGTGCTGCATCGGTGGATTCTGTTGGGGCACTGGAGCGAGGGGAACCCGAGACAAACCGGATGTCAACAGCGGACAGGCCGTGGTCCCAGAAATCCTTTCCCGGCGGGGCCGCCACGTCTCCCGGGCCGTCCCCAGCGGGCGCGACTCGCTGCAAGGATCATCCGGTTATCCACAGGTCAACCTGCCGGAACGCCCTTTTTCGCCATATTTGATACTACGAAGTTCAAACGATCTGGACGTGTGCGAATCGGCTTGCTAAAGGACTCGCCACGACGTCGGGAAAATCCTTGCAAGGATTACTCGATGTTCCTTTTAACCGTCCTTTTGAGAGAGGCAAGCCGGTAGAATGAGCACGTGGACTGACGAACGGATGGAGCAGCTGCGGCAGCTCTGGACAGAAGGACACTCGGCGGCGACGATCGCCGGCATGCTGGGCAACGGGATCACCAAGAACGCCGTCATCGGCAAGATCCACAGGCTCAAGATCAACACAGCCGGCGGACAGCGCCAGTCCCGCCCCAAGACCGAACGGGTCCGCAAGCCCTCCACCCCCCGCACCATCTCCACCGCCCGCCGCGCCACCGTCAAGCTGGCGGCCCGCTCCGTCTCGATGATCGCCGCCGGTTCCGAATACCGCGAGCAGCCCGAGACCTTCGTCCTCCCCGAGACCACCCATTTCGGCTCCGGCGCCATCAAGTACCTCACCGAGTCCACCTGCAAGTGGCCGGTCGGCGACCCGCTCCAGCCGGACTTCCGTTTCTGCGGCGGCCCCTCCGCGGACGGCTCCCCGTATTGTACCCACCACCATGCCCGCGCCTACCACCCTGCCGACGGACGCCGGTCGAAGGTCAGCATGCGCCTGAGCGCCTGACCGGACCCTGCAGCCGGCAAAAAGGGGACGCCCGCGGGCGTCCCCTTTTTTTTGTCTCCGTGCGATGTCAGGAGGCGGTTCCGGCCTCGCCGCGCGCGGAGGTGATCCCGCGGATCTCCTCGACGAACCACTGGTCGATGTCGTCGGCGATGGCGGGGGAGAGGACAGTCCCGCTTTCGCCGCCGGAATCCGCCAGGGCGTCGTCGGCGGCCTGGGCCAGCTCGCTGGCCAGCGCCGCCTCGGCCTCCATGCGGTCGAGGGCCTCGTATTCGGACCGCAGCATGGCCGGCCACGAGGTGGCCGGGGTGCCTGATCCCGCGGCGCGGGCCAGGAAGCCGCGCAGGCCGGCGTCGATGGCGGAAGCCATCTTCTCGCACACATGCACCTGGGCGTGGATGGCGGTCTCGAAGGCCCTGAGGCTCTCGAGGCCGTCACGGACGGAGGCAAGCGAAGCCCCGTCCTCGGCCAGGTCCTCCCGCCCGAGCAGGCCGGCGACCCAGGCCAGCGTCTGGCGCCATTCCGCGAGCACCGCCAGCACCTCGCGGGCGTTCACCAGCAGGGCGGCGAAGTCGAGGTCGGACGACGGGGTGTGCGGCGCCGGCAACAGCGACGCCACCGACTCGCGCCACGTCACCGCGGCCAGGACCTCTTCCGGCCCCTCCACTTCCAGGCGCCCGAGGGCCGGGTGGCCGGTGACGCGGGCTTCCGTGCCGGTGACCTCACGGGCCATGCGACCGACCCTGCGGGCCTCGGAAACGGTGCGGCGGGGCTTCGGCACCGGCAGGGCGGACACCGCCGCGATGGAGGCGGACAGGCTTTCCTTGGCGGCGTCGTGGCGCTGGCGTACCGTCTCGAGCGGCGTGTCGAACGGGAACGGCAGGGCACGGGCCTCGTCCTCGAGGCCGGCGAACTCCAGGAATTCGTTGACCACCACGCGTGAATTGGTGGTGAAGATCGCCATCAGCTTCGCGGACGACGCGCACTCGCCCAGGAGGCCGAGGATCTCGGCACGGAGCCGGGCGGCGTCCACAAGCACGCCGAAGTCGGTGAGCATGCCCCGGAAGGCGTTGGGCATCGCGGCCTTCAGGGCTTCGTCCGTCTCGAAGGCGTCGATCGCCTGGCGCGTCTTCACCACGGTGGCGAGGTTTTCCGCGACGCGGGCGTCGATCCCGATACCGGAGGCGTAGGCGCGGACCTTGGCGATGCGGGCGTCGCCCGGGTTGCCGGCGATCTGGGCCGCCCGGCGCAGTTTTTCCAGGGGTTCGTCACGCCAGCCCGGACCGAAATTGTTGTCCAGCATGCGCACCGCCCGCTCGATCCGTGACTTGCGCTCGCAAGCCCTCTCGACCGCGCCTTCCGGCGCGGAGCGGATCTCGCGCAGGTTGGCGAGTGTCCTCGGATGGGCGGCCTTGGCGCAGGTCAGGGCTGACGCGAGGCTCGCCAGTTCCCCGAGCGTCGCCTTGGGGGTGTCGAGGCGGTCGGCGAAGGCGGACAGGGCCCTGACCCGGGAGCGGATGGCGTCGTCCTGCGCGAGCAGCGCCTCCAGCCGTTCCCGGGCCTCGTCGAGGTCGGCGCATTCATGCTCGACCCGCAGCCTTTCCGCCCCCGAGGACGCGGCCAGGACAGCCGACATCGTGCCGGCCTCGCCGGCGTCAGCGCCGTCCAGGGCCTCGGCCAGCTGGCGGCGGGTGTGGGCGAGGTGGCGGATGTCGTCGACCAGGGTGTCGATCTCCCGCGGGTCCTCGGCGGCGAGGCGGGCGCAGATGCCGGCCTCGCGGTCGCGGGCGGCCAGGTCGCGGATGCTCGCGAGGAAATGGACGGTGGTGCCGATCCCCTCCGGGCGGGAGGGATGCTGGCGCGGCAGGAAGAAATCGACCCGGCGCTCGATCGCGTCCAGGGTGGAGAGCGCCCAGTCCACCCGTTCGAGCAGGCGGTCGGCCTCGGCCTGGGTCAGCTTGCGGGCGCGCAACCGTGCCAGCCATGCCACCGGCTCCGGGCCGACGATGTCCTCGACCGCGCGGTTGGCCGCGGCGATCGCCGACATGGCCTCGTCCGCCGCGCCCCGGTCGGGGGGCAGGTCGAGCGGGAAGTCGCCTTCCCCGGCGCCGAAACCTTCGCTCATCCGCAAAACGAATCCCTGTTGTGGACCACGATGATACAGCATCGTGGCCCGCAACCAAGACCGGGGCCTGGGCCGGAGGTCAGGGCCGGAAGGCGGCGGCGACGGCGTCGGTGTCCTCGTCGTGCGCCGGCCCCTCGGCGGCCAGGCGCTCCAGTTCCGTGTACCGCCAGATCGCCGGGTCGAGGTAGCCCGCCAGCGATTCGGCAAGCTTCCTGCCCCGTGGCGGCACGCCGGCGGCAAGGCTGTCGCGGAGGGCGGACAAGTATCCGGCGAACGCCTCGGCGTCGGGCACCTCCGCCTCGACGGCGTCGCGGATGTCGCAGAAGGCGTCGAAGAAGGGGCGGGGCATCCAGCGCATCTGGTCCGCCAACTCGGCGGACATGGCGCCGAGCAGCCATTGGCCGAGGTCGGCCATCGACTGCCGCGTGTCGTCAAGCCGCCAGTAGATCAGGCCGCTGTCCTCGGCGACGCTGTCGACGGTGGCGGGAAGCCCGGCGCGGTCGGCCATCACCTGCAGGAACATGTTCGCCTGGCGCGCGCGGTCGGCGCGGAAACAGTGCATTCCCGGGATCAGGCGGGAGGGAGGCGGATCGCCAAGGGCGAGGACGGGGCCCTTTCGCCTGGCCGGGTCGGCCGGCGCGAGGCGCCAGCACGGCTCCGGCACCTCCCGGTGCAGCACGCCGTCCACGAACACCAGCGAGTCCGCGGACGCGGCGGCCGCCGCCCGGTCCTCCTCGTGGAAGTCGTGCAGGATCTCCCGCATGTCGCCTTCCCCGCGCCGGACGGACGGAAGCATCGCGGGCGGGGCGATGTGGGGGGACCGGGCGTCCAGGACCGGCGGCGGCAAGGGGCCGTCCTTGCCGAAAGGCAGGGGGTAGTCGGGCCACACCCTGACGAGCCCGGGGTCCGCGAGCAGCCGGAGCGTCATCTCCAGGTTGTCGGGGTCCGTGGGCGAAGGGTCGTCGTAGGGCGAACCGATCCGGGGGCCTTCGAACGGACGTACCGGGCGTCCGTTGTAGGCCCGGTACTCCCTGACGGGCCCGTTGCCGGACGCGGGTCGCACGACCAGTCCTGCCGGCACCTCGGCGGAGGAGAGCAGCGGGATGCGGACGGGGATGTCATCGAGGAAGTGGTAGAGGCCAGGGTTCCGGTGCCCGGAACGGATGCCCTCCACCCTGTAGGTGTACGGCAGGTGGAATATCCGGCTGTCCGGCATGTCGTCCTCACGTGAACGCGGCGGCGAGGATGTCCCCGTCGTCGGAAGTGGTGGCGTACTGGACCGGAGGCCCGGCGTCGATGTGGCGCACCCGCCAGAGAGTCTGCCCGATGCGGGCGCGCAGGCGCGGGGCGAGCTCGGCGCAACGGGGGTGGACGTCCTCCAGGGCGGCCAGGAGCGCGTTGCAGGGCGCCTGGACGGTGTGTCCGTCGAGGGTGCCGGCGTCGCGGAGGTCCCGCAGGTCGCAGAACGCCATCATGAAGTCGCGGGACAACCGGAAGGAACCCTTCGACTGCTCGAGCGTGCCAGAGAGGTCGGTTACCATCCGTCTCGCGCCTTCGGCGGCGTGGTTCGTCTTCCACCGCACCAGGCCGTGGTCCACCGGATCGCCCCCCATGCGGACCTTGCGGTCACCGGCAAGGTGCCTTGCAAGCGCCACGGCGTCCGCCTTCCGGTCAATCGCGAAGGTCTCGTTGGCGGTGTCCTTGTCGGCGGAGGCATAAAGACGGACGTCGTATCCCTGCCGGACGGCTCCGTCCCACCACGGCTCCACCTTCCAGCGCGGTTCGCTGGCGGGCGTGTGGAGGACGCCGTCCACGAAGACCAGGTTGGCGGACGCCCTCGCCGCGGCGGCACGGTCTTCCTCCTCGTGGTCGGAGAGGATCTCGCGGAACGTGACCTCGTCGCGCCGGGGGAGCCGGACCATCCGTTCGTCTTGGTGGTGCAGCGGAAGCGGATATGCCTTCCACTTCGGGTAGCGGTGGAGCGGCGGCGCCATGGCCATGGCGATGGCCGCCTCCAGTCCCTCCAGGGACATCTCGGTCGGCTTGGCCTGGCCGAAACCGGTTGGGCTGCCCAGGAAGCGCATGAGCCTGCCCTGATGCACCCGTCGCAGGCCGATTCCGTCCGCGGTCCGGAATTCCGCCGCCACCGGCACGTCCTCGCCGGTGAGGTCGGGGACGCGCACGGGCAGGGTGTCCAGGAAATGGACCGTCTCCGTCTTGCGGTGGCCCTTCTGGATGCCCTTTACCCGGAAGCTGAAGGGCAGGTGGATGATGCGGCTGTCTGGCATGGGACCTCTCGCGGCGACAGTGTTCCGGGGTCCTGAAATGGTCAAGCGGAACCGGGAGGCGGCAGACGCGTTCATCCGGCGAAGGCGCAGGCGGACTCCGGCGCGTTCGGCAGGTCGGACGGACCTGTATCCTTTGGTGGACTCGGGCGGTACGGGAACCCCGTGCCGCCCCTTCTTTTACGGGCTGGTCGGTTGCGCCGGCGACGGCGATACTGTGGTTCCCCGCGCGAGGAGCCCCATGAGCAAGATCGTCCACATGCCCGTCCCCGTCCTTGCGGAGCACAAGCCCCGCGGACACCGGGGAACCATGATCACGTGGGCGCGCGTCGACGTGCCGGTGCGGGTGGGCGGGATCTCCGCCGACGAGGCGCCGGTCGCCTGTGTGGTGCATGGGGCGGAAGGGGTGGAGATCGCGTTCAGGAGCCACGGCGGCGAGCTCTGGCGCCCGCTGCTGACGGGCGGCGGGAAGCTGGGCGTGGTGGCCGGGAGCCTGGCCGAGGTCGCCGCGTCCGCCCTGGACGACGAGTTCACTTTGGCCTGTGACGGGCGTGTCTGGGACGACAACCCCTTCGGCGTCGCGCTCGCGGCCCGCTTCAGCGACAAGCGCGGCGTCCACATGACGTCCCTCCCCCTGCTTTCCACCCTGCACCGGGTGGTCTCCCACGACGCCAGGGCGGTGTCCGAGGAGGCGGCGAGGATCGCCGCCGAGGAGGTGGTCGAGATCGACGGGGTGCTGCACCGGCGGACCGTCCCGCCATGCTGGGGTGTCGGGGTTAACGCCAACATCCCGTTCCATGACGGGAGCCTCGGGGTGGTCCTGCCCGACCTCCTGCCGGGCGAGGTCATGGCCTTCATGCCTCCCGACGACCCCGAGGGGGCGGTCGCCCTCCAGGAGCTCCTCAAGGAGACCAACCGCCGGATCTCGGAGGACATGGGATGGACCTACGATCCCAGGGTGACCGCCCGGGAGGCGCGTGGATCCATCCGGATCGTCGGGGACCTTCCCGCCGCCGACCATGTCGGCCTGACGCTGGACGCTTTCCGCGACCGGGTCGAGACGGCCTTCTCCACCGTCAAGATGGGGGAGATCCCGCTCGGGCTGGTGGCGTTCCGCGTCGATCTCGAGCGCGCCCTAGCGGCGCGCCGGGAAGGACGTCCGGACGCGCCTTCCGATCTGGAGACGGTGGCCACGGCGGACCAGGCGTTGAAGGCCATGACCGTGGAGCACTGGAACTGGCACCGGGTGGCGCAACCGATGTTCGAGAGCCGCTTCCAGCGCCGGCGTGCCGAATTCCAGGCCAGGCTGGACGCCGACCGCGCCGACGACATCGACGCCATCCTCACCATCTCGCCGAGGTGACCGCCACGTCTGGCAGTCGGCAAAGCCCTCCCGGCCCGGCCCGGTAACCACCGGCACCGACAGGGCTTTGCGGACGGCGCCGATCTGGTACTCCTGTCGGCACAGGCAACGGGGGATTCGCGGTGCACGGAACGGAACAAGGCGGCAAGGCCGCGCAGGGTGTCGTCAACGATGCCGGGATCAGGCGCATGGTCGCGCAGGGGCAGGTCAAATGCCCGCCGACGGTCGCCGGACAGGTCCAGCCCGCCAGCCTCGACCTGCGCCTCGGCCACCGGGCCTACCGGCTGATGTCGAGCTTCCTCCCGGGGAAGGCGGACATGGACGACCGTCTGGCCGACCTGTCCATCCACGAGTTCGACCTGCGCGACGGCATGTTCCTCGAGACCGACGCCGTCTACATGGTGGAACTGCAGGAATCCCTCGCGTTGCCGGAGGACGTCTGCGGCAAGGCAAATCCCAAGAGCTCCACGGGCCGGCTCGACGTGTTCGTGCGCCTCGTGGCCGAGAACGCCGTCGAGTTCGACACCGTCCCCTCCGGGTACCGGGGCAGGCTGTGGCTGGAGATCGCCCCAAAGACCTTCCCGATCAAGGTGCGGACCGGCAGCCGTCTCGCCCAGATGCGTTTCCAGCGCGGCAGCACGCGCCTGTCCGACGCGGAACTGGCATCGGTGCATGCCCGCGACCCGCTGGTCGACACGCCCGTCCCGGTCCTGCGCAACGGCCTGTGCCTGGGGGTCGACCTCACTCCTGACGCTGACGGCATCGTCGGCTGGCGGGCGCTGCGGCACACCGCGGCGGTCGATGTCGACCAGCCGGGCGCCCTGGACCGCCATGACTATTGGGAACCCCTGAGGGTGCGCCGCGGCGGCGGGCTGATCCTGGCGCCAGGAGAATTCTACATCCTGGCCTCGCGCGAATCCGTGACGGTCCCGCCCGACCTCGCCGCCGAGATGGTCCCCTTCGACGCCGGCGTCGGAGAGTTCCGCGTCCATTATGCCGGGTTCTTCGACCCGGGGTTCGGATACGGGCCGGGGAACGCCTCGCGCGGCGTCCTCGAGGTCCGGGCGCATGACGTGCCCTTCCTGGTGGAGCACGGCCAGGGCGTCGCCCGGCTGGTGTACGAGCGCATGGCCGAGCTGCCGGAGGACGTCTACGGCGCGAACCTGCGGTCCAACTACCAGGGCCAGGGCCTGAAACTCGGCAAGCACTTCAAATGAGCGGCATCCCGGCGCCTCACCATGGATTGTGGAGCCGGGCGTTGACTATCCTTGTGCCGGCGTCCAATCCTGTCCACGAAACCGATTCCCGGAGTCCATGATGAAATCCCTGCCGCGCCATGTCGCCGCCTCCCTCGCCGCCCTCGCCCTGCCGCGCCATGTCGCCGCCTCCCTCGCCGCCCTCGCCCTCGCGGGGGCGCTGGCGGGGACCTCGGTGGCGCAGGACTTCTCCGGTCCGGAGTTCGACGCGGCGGTCCGCTCCTATATCGAACGCAACCCGCAGGTCCTGCTCGATTCCATCAACGCCCACGTGGCGGCCCAGCAGCAGGCGGAGCGGGATGCCCAGGACGCCGCCTTCCTGACCATGGCGGACGAGTTCCTCCAGGGGGAGAACCTGCCCGTGGCCGGGAACCCGGACGGCTCGGTGACCATGGTCTACGTGCTTGACGCGGCCTGCACCTATTGCCGCCGCATGACCCCGGTCATCGCCGAGCTGATCGCCGACAACCCCGAACTCAGGATCGTGCAGCACTGGGCGTCCTTCCTGACCCCGGCCAGCGAATACTCCGCCCGTGTGGTCGAGATCGTGCGCGAGCGTTACCCCGACAGCTATGCCGACTTCTACCACACCCTGATGATGCAGACGGCGGCGCTCGACATCGCCACGGTCGACCGGGTGATCGCCCAGGTGATCGGCGAGGACGCCCTCGCCTCGATCCGCCTCGACAACACGGGCGCCGAGGGCGCGCGGATCGCCGCCGCCGTGGCCGCCAACGTGGAGCGCCTGCACCGCGCCCGGATCGACGGGACCCCCTTCTTCTATGTCGACGGCGTCGGTGCCGAGGGCATCTTCCGCGGCGCCGTCCCGTCCAACCTGATCCAGGCGGCCCTCGACAAGGCAGGCGCGCGGGAGTGAGTGTGGACGTCGTCGAGCCCAGGCCGGTAACGCGTCGCGGGGCGGTCAAGCTCGACCGGCTCCGCCTCGACGGCTTCAAGAGCTTCGCCGACCGCGCCGAGATCGACATCGAACCGGGCCTGACCGGCATCGTCGGACCCAACGGATGCGGCAAGTCCAACCTCGTCGAGGCGCTGAAGTGGGTGCTGGGGGAGACTTCGGCCAAGCGCATGCGCGGCTCCGGCATGGACGACGTCATCTTCGGCGGCACCGAAAAACGCTCCCCGCGCAACACCTCCGAGGTCGGGCTCCTGCTCGACAACCGCCTGCGCACGGCGCCGACCGAACTGAACGACAGCGACACCCTCGAGATCGTCCGCCGCATCGAGCGCGGCCAGGGGACCACCTATCGCGCCAACGGCAGGGGCGTGCGCCAGAAGGACGTCCAGATCCTGTTCCAGGACAACGCCTCGGGCGCGGGGTCGTCGGCCATCGTCAGCCAGGGCAAGGTCATCGCCCTGATCAGTGCCAAGGCGACCGACCGCCGTTCCGTCCTCGAGGAAGCCGCGGGCGTGTCCGGCCTGTCGTCGCGCCGCAACGAGGCCAAGAACAAGCTGCGCCAGAGCGAACAGAACCTCGAGCGCGCGGACGCCTCGCTGGCCGAGGTCACCGGCCAGGCCGGCGTCCTGCGCCGGCAGGCACGCCAGCTCCAGCGGTGGCGCGAGATCGACGGGCGCATCCGCAAGGCGACGGCGACCATGCTGCTGGTGCGGCTGGCCAAGGCCGCCGCGGAGCTCAAGGCGGCGGAGGAGGAGCACCTCGCCAGCGAGGCCAAGGTCACGCAGGCGATGATCGACGCCAACACCTCCGCCGAGGCGCGGGAAAAGGCGCTGGCCGCGATCGAGCCCCTGCGCGAGGCCCGCGCCGCAGCCGAGACCGCGCTCGCCCGCGCCATGGCCAGGCTCGAGGGCATCGAGAACGAGACCGAACGCCGCCGGCGCGAGATCGAGGAACTGCGCGCCCGCATGCACGAACTGACCACCGACCGGGCACGCGAGGACCAGAACATCGACGAGGCCACGCGGGCCGTCGACCGCCTCCGGGGGGAGCAGTTCGAGATCGCCGAGATCCGTGCCGCCGAAGCCGAGTCCCTGGAAGTCGCGGCCGAGGCGGTCGAAACCGCCAGGGCGGCGGTGGAGCAGGCTGACGCGGCGGCCACCGCACTCGGCGCCGACCTCGCCACCCGCGAGGCCTCCCGTGCCGCGGCCCTGAAACGCCGCGAGGACGTCGAGCGCAGGTTGGCGGTGGTGGAGCAACGCCTCGCCACCGCGCAGGGGAAGCTCGACGCCGCCGTCGCCGCGATGCCGGACGGCGACGCGGTGGGCCGCATGGCCGAGGAATTCGCCGAGCTCGAGGCACGCCTGGAAGTGGCGACCGAGGCCGTGCTGGCCGCCGAGCAGGCCACCGCGGCGACGCGCGCCGGCCTGGAAGCGGCGGCGGAACAGTTGGCGGCGGCACGGTCCCGGCATGCCACCGCAGTCGCCGAGGCCCGGGGCCTCGAGGCCGTGTCGGTGTCCGACATGTCCAGGGATCCGGTGTCCGGCAGGATCAGGATCGAGCCCGGTTACGAGGCCGCCGTGGCCGCCGCCCTCGGGGACGCGCTGTCGGCGGGCACGGACGGCGGCGAGACCCAGTGGTGGACCGCTTCCGGCCAGCCGCCGGCCCTGTCCGGCACCACCCTCGACGGCCTGGTCACCGGCGTTCCGGAGCTTGCCTCTGCCCTGGCGGCGGTCGTGGTGGTGGACGACGCGGAAGTGGAGGACACGGGGCGGTCCCTGCCGGCCGGCGCCGTCGCCGTCACCCGCTCGGGGCTGTTCTTCCGCTGGGACGGGCTGCGGGGCCGTGCATCGAGCAATGCCGTAGAGACCGGCCTCCGTCGCGTGGCCCGCATCCGCGAGCTCCGCGCCGAGATCGCCGCCGTCGAGCCGGAGGTGGCCGCGGCGGAGCAGGCCAAGGCCCGCCTGGAGGCCGGACTCGAGGACGGGCGCAGGCTGGAGGCCGAGGCGCGGAACAAGGCCAGGTCCGTCGCCGACGCCGTCCGTGTCGCCCGCGACGCGCTGGCCAAGGCGCAGGCGGCGGGCGAGCAGGGCCGGCGGACGGTCGCGGTCGCCGAGGCGGAGGTCGCCGGTATCCGCGCCGAGCGGCAGGGCGTGCTCCAGGAGTTGCGCGAGGCGGGGGAGGCATTGTCCGCCATCCCGGTCGACGACGCGGCCAAGGCCGCCGTCGACGAGGCCCGCAAGCGCCTGCAGGCGGCCCGGGACGCGGAGTCCGCCGCCAAGATCGCGCTGGAACGCCTCACCAACGAACAGACGACCCGGCGCAACCGGCTCGAGGCCGTGATGCGCGACATCGCCGAATGGACGCGCCGTCTCGCCGTCGCCAAGGAACGCCGGCAGGACCTGTCGCGTCGCGACGCCGAGGCCCAGAAGCAGATGGAAGAGATCGCGGCCATGACGGCCACGCCGGCGGAGGCGGTGGCCGAGGCCAAGGCGCAGGCCGAGGCGGCGCGCGAGGGCGCGGCCCAGGCGGCGCGCAAGCTGCACGAGGCCGAGACGGTGCGGGACACGCTGGAACGCCAGGCCCGCGAGCGCGAGGCGTTCCTCTCCGGGTTGCGTGAGAACCGGGCGCGGATCATCGCGGCGATCGCCCAGGGCCAGGCCGCCGTGGCGGCGGTCACCGAGGCCACGCGCGAGCGGCTGTCCTGCGGCGTCGACGAACTCCCCGGCATCGCCCAGATCCCGGAGGGCGCCAAGCTGCCGGAAGCCGACGCGGCGGAACTGGCGGTGGCGCGCCTCGAGGCGGAACGGCAGAATTTCGGGCCGGTCAACTTCCTGGCCGAGCAGGAGGCCGCCGAGCAGGAAAAGCGCCTCGAGGAGATCAACAAGGGGCGCGACGAGGTGCGCCAGGCCATCGTCAAGCTGCGCCAGGCCATCAAGGAGATCGAGGAGGAGGCCAGCCAGAAGCTGGAGGAGACCTTCCGGATCATCGATGCCAACTTCGGCCAGCTGTTCCGCACCCTGTTCGGCGGCGGGCAGGCGCACCTGAAGCTGGTGGGCGAGGACATCCTCGAGTCGGGTCTCGAGATCTACGCCTCCCCGCCGGGGAAACGACTTCAAATCCTTTCCCTGCTGTCGGGCGGCGAGCAGACGCTGACCGCGATGGCGCTGATCTTCGCCGCCTTCCTGTCCAACCCGGCGCCGATCTGCGTCCTGGACGAGGCCGACGCGGCGCTTGACGACAGCAACACCGACCGGCTGGTCCGGATGGTGGAAAGCATGGCGCTGAACGACGCCACCCGCTTCCTTGTCATCACCCACAACCCGCTGACCATGGCCCGCATGAACAGGCTCTACGGGGTCACCATGCAGGAACGCGGGGTCTCGTCGGTGACCAAGGTGGACCTCGACCGGGCGATCCAGATCGCCGACGCCTGAACTGTGCACGGAAGCATAACCTGCGCATAGAAGCATAAACTGCAACAACGAGAAGCATAAATTGCACATCGTGATCCACGCTTCCTGCGATGACGAAGAAGCGGGTGGTGGTGCGCTGGACATGGAGCCGAGCAGGTTGCAGAGGCGCTCGACATGGGCGCCGTGAACGGACGTTTCCGAAAGACGGTGGAGCTCTGCTTTACGGTCAAAGACCCATGCGAATCTCGCCCGCCTGGGTTTCGTTGATGAGGAAGGCCCAGTCGACAACTGGCCAACACCAGGTGATCGCCGTCTCCGGGAGGCATTATCAATGCCGCTCGGTTCAACCGGTCACCTCTGCACTCCAACGATATCGGGACACCCACACACATATAGATGAGCTCTGGCGGCATGGGCGGTGCTTGCCTGAATGGGGGACTTCAGATTCAGGTTATGCTTCCGTGCACAGAAGCACCGGCAGTGGTGCAACGGTGTTGGCAAAAATTGCCAATCGGAATATCCTTTGGTGAGGAGATTCTTCAATGGCCACGATGAATATCAATCTCACCGACGAATTCGCCGATTTCGTAAAGAGCGAGCTCGACAATGGTGAATACGCGTCTGCTAGCGAAATGGTTCGCGACGCCCTTCGGATGATGCGCCGGGACCGGGAGCTTGAGGCCTACAAGCTCGAAGCTTTGCGCCACGCCGTGGGGATCGGAAAGGCGCAAGCGGATCGTGGCGAATATTCGTCTAGATCGGTGGCCGAGATCGCTGCCAGCGTCCTCGCCGAGGACGACGAATGAAGCATCGGCTAACTCCCAAGGCCGATGCCGACATCGCCGGCATCCTACGAGCGACGCGAAAGATGTTCGGACCGCAGCAGGTACTAGCTTATGCCGAACTTATCAGCGATGGCATCGATATGGTCGCGTCAGACCCCAATCGCGTGAACTGCCGCGTCCAAGACGATATCGGCGCGGGTGTGAAATCCTTCCATCTGGAACACGTGCGTGCCAGGAAGGGCAGTGCATCGCACCAGCCTTTCTTCGTTCTGAAGCCGGGGGAAGATGGACAGGGAGAGGTGGTCATCCTTTCGGTTCTGCACGACAGGATGATCCCCCGCCGCAGGCTTGCCCGCGTTCTTCGAGACGAAGAAATCGAGCTCCCGACCGGGTATGCTCCACGTCGATAACCATGAGCGAGTGAACCTGTGCCGTCGTAACCGACACTTTGGGGCTTTTCGGGGTTTCCTTCGGAGGGCCGCAAGATCGTCGACACCGGTACCGGGACACTCTCGGACCTCCGTTTAGCGGGCTGACCCCACCCTCTCCTGCCTTTAACCACGCCGGTCCAAATATGCCCCGCGGAACGGCGGCGGTATTGACTCCGTGGCCCGAAACGGATGCTTGATGGGTATCTTTGCTTGGTTTCCGAAGGATTCGGGGGAGACATGGAACTATTTGATACCTTGGGGACACTGTTCCAGGGCTGGCTGGCATGGGGCTTCGGACGGGTCGACGCCCTGTCCAGGATCGCCCTGGTCGCCGGGTCCGCCGGCGCCACCCTGCTGGGCACGGCAGGCGCCTGGAGTCTGCCCGACACCAATCCCTTCTTCCGGGTGCTGATCGCCCTCCTGCTGTCCTGCGCCCTGTTCGTGGTGTTCCTCGGGTTCTCCCAGTTCACGCCCGTGCTGGTGGACGCGGGCGATCTCGCCCGCAGCCAGGGAGTACGGTGATGGCCGGGTTTTCCACGGGCAGGCGCGTGTCCGGAGAGGCGGTCGCCGACGCGATCGTCGCCGCCAGGGGCAGGCGTGACGCCGCCCTGGTGCAGGCGGTTTCCGAGATGGCTGCCATCCGGCGCCTGACCGCGCCGGTGACCGGGGCGACCGGACCGGTTCCCGATGTCGACATCCTTTCCGTGCTCGCCGTCGTCGGCGTGCCGGACGCGGAACGCGACGGTCTTGTGGAGCGCTTGCGCGAAGCGGGCGCCTCGGCCTCCGGGTCCGGAGAAGGAGGCACGGAATGACGGACACCAGGGAAAACACCGGGACCCCTTCACTGGCGGGGATGTCCAGGGACGAGATCGTCAGCCTGATGAGCCGGCAACTCGACGTGGCCTATGGAAACCTCGATCGTCTGGTGGCCGAGGCGCGTCACGAGCAGGCCGGCCTCGACTATCTCGAGACCGTGCTCGCCACCCCGGTCGAACCGGATTCCTATGCCATGCCTGCCGCCCCCGCCGCCAACGGCCACGACGCCCGCGAGGCGACAGGGTCCGGCCTTGCCCGCGCGCTCGAGACCCTGCACTCGATAGAGCGCCGGATCGACGGGCTGCAGAAGGTGGTGGACCGGATCGACCGCCATCGCGACGGCATCGCGACGCTCGCCGGCCATGTGAAGGAGATCCATGCGGCGGCCGGGGGGCAGGCCGAATCGCTGAACGCCCTCCGCCAGGACCTGGCCGGGATCGCGGACGGCCTGCGCGGGGCCGTGTTCGCCGCCGGCGACAAGGTCGCCCCGGCGGTCGGGGAGACCGTACGCTCCCTGTTCGGGGGCATGGTCACCGAGGTGGTTTCCGTGCTGCGCGAATGGGGGGAGCAGAATCCCGACAAGCTGCCGGACGTCGGTCTGGAAGGCGAGGATCCGGCGGACAGCCCCGCCGCCGAGGAGGCCGGCATGCGCCGGCTCCAGCGCCCCGACGCCCCGGTCAACCTGTACGGGCGGATGATCGACCCCGCGCGCCTCGCCGAGGCGGACGAGGTGGTGGAGGCGGCCAAGGCCGCCAAGGCCGCGGGCGCCACGAGGCCGGTCACACCCGGGTTCCGCCTGCCGAACCGGGGCTGGAAGCGGGCCCTGTTCATGGCCGTCCTGCAGTGGCAGGACGGCGGCTCCGAGCCCGATTCGGAAGTCGTGCGCACGCTGGCCGACGTCGACATGGGCGGCGCCACCGAGGAGGAGGTGCAGTCGCCGGAGCCGGAAGCCAGCGGTGACGCGCGCCCGCCGATGCCCGTGGGCGGCACCCGGGAGATGAGCGACATCCTGGTGGCCTTCATCCGCGAGAAGGGCGGTTCGGTCACCACCCGCCAGGTGCGCGAGATGCTGACGGAGCGCTACTCGCCGACCCGTTCGGTAAGTTACGCCTACTACCTGCTGAACACCTCGAAGGAGGTGCGAAAGGAGGCCGGGGTCTGGGTGGTAAACTAGACGCCGAAAATTTTTTGCGACCCCGCGCATGGCCGTCCGGCAGGGCGGCCATGCCATTTCGGGGGTGTGAAGGCAGGGGAGGTCCGCTTGACGGGCTTCCCCTTTTTGGATGATTTTCCAGGAGAAGGGCGAATCCTCGCCATAGGCAGTGAACCGATGAACACAGAACGCGTCATCACATTGGGAACGGACGGGGTCTTCGTCGCGCCCGCCCGGGGCGCGACCTGTCACCTCATGTTCGACAGCTCCGTCCCGGACGGGCGCTGGCTGCTGTCCTACACCATGGACGGCTCCGAGGAGGCATCGCTGCTCTCGATCCACACGGATCTCGACGACGGCCTGGAGCGCATGGCCGAACAGGCGGGATGGGACCTCGACCGGTTTTCCGTCACGCTACCGGAGGGGGAGGTCTACACCCGCCCCGGCAAGGTCCCCTCGGGGGAGATCCTCGAATCCTACGGCTACGGCCTGCTCGGGACGGTGGTCGCCTACGCGATGCTGGATCCGGGGCCTGACGCCACCAGGGCGTCCGTGCGGGCGGAACTGATGCTGCGCCTGATGGACATCTCGGTCGGGATCGATTCCCTGGAGCCGGTCGGGCCGCCGGACACCGAGTGGTGTGCCGGGATCGGCATCGTGTTCGACGGCTTCATTCACCGTTCCGCGGTGGGGCAGATGGCCGCCGACTATCTTGGTCCCTCGGGGCTCGAGGTCACCGGGGAGCTGGAGTGCGACTGGTTCGGGGACGAGGAGGCGAACATGGCGAATGTCATCGCCGCCTTTCCGAAAGCCGCCTGACCGGGGGCCGGGGCCGTGAGCGATGAGCGTTTCATGGTCACCGGCACGGCGCTGGCCGAATCGGCCTTCGCCGCCGCGCTGGGCGGTGACAGCCTCCAGTCCTATGTGTTCATGGCGCTCCGCCACGTGGTCGACCAGGTCGTCGCCGACATGCCGGAGCGGCTGGTGCCCAGGGTGCGCAGGAGACCGGAGGGCGTCGGCGTCCGCCTTTCCGGAGGCCACATGCACCTGGCGCCCGCCAGGCGCGGGATAACCGTGCGCATCGAGGACGGCTCCGGCGCCGTGGTCCTCGCGGTCGAGAACTTCCAGGGCCGGCGGTACGGGCGTATCGCCGGCATCCACGCCCCGGCCACCCGTGCCGGGGACCTGTTGCGCTCCGCGATCGGGAACTGGCCGGACCTGCCGGCGGATTGACCCCGAGGCCTTTGGGGACAGGGGCGAATCGTGCCAATGGGAAACCCGACAACCGGGGGACCCGAGATGGACGGACACCAGACCACCATGGGCGAGCCACGCCTGTTCGAGGATTTCCGCCTCTCGCGGGCATCCGAGGGGCGCCGGCGCGAGGTCGGCGTGGTCACCACCGCCTTCGACGCGGTGATGGCCGGGGACCTGACCTATGTCTCGACGCCGATCACCAGCGGCGCGGTGCTCTATCGTGAGATGGACAGGGCGGGCGTGTCCACGGTCGAGGAACTGCGGGCCGACAAGGGCTACTTCTACGACAACGTGATCCGCCCCAACATCCAGACCGCCGACGGCGTGGCGAGGGACATCCTCGGCATGAAGGGCGGTGCGGTGATCGCGCCGGCCGTGTTCGAGGCGCGGCAGCTGGACTGGGACCAGGATGCCTACATGGCGCTGTGGCTGGACGTGATCGAGCGCAAGGCCACTCGGATCGCCATGGTCGACGGGTGGGAGTACTCCAACGGCGGTGCCGAGGAATACCTGCAGGCGTTGTTGATGCAGGCCGGCAGGCGCGACCGTTCGGACATCGAGATCGTCGACCAGCGCGGCGATCCGCTCGACCAGACCGTGGCCCTCCGCCTGCTCGCGGGCGCCGTCGAGGACCTGCTCGGGCGCGGCTTCGTCCCCGTGGTCACCGCGACCGTCCTTTCCCGCATGGTCGGGCTGTGGGCGATCGTCACCGCGGAAAGCGACTACGGGCTGGCGTCCGACACCTCCGGGCGGCGGAGCTACTGCCCGTCGGGCGCCTATTTCCTGTCCTTCGGGGACAACGCCCGCTTCCGGACGGCGTTGCGCGAGTGCCGCAAGGCCTTCGACGCCGGTTGCGCCCTGCTTCCCGAGTCGGAGACAAGCAACAGGTCCAGCGCCGCCATGCTGCCGCAAGGATCGGGGGAAGGTCTCGTGCGCCGCGCGGGCCGCGACGACCTTGCCGCGCAACCGGTCGCCCTCCATGGCGGGGACGAGGCGGAGTGAGCGTGGCCGAGGTCCTGTTCCGGGGCGAGGCCTTCGAGCTGCTCCCCAGCGGCGCCCTGCACTGGCCGCGCCTTTCCGCCCTGCTCGTCGCCGACCTGCACCTGGGCAAGTTCGCCGCCTTCGCCCGGTCAGGACGCATGCTGCCGCCCTACGACACCCCGCTGACCCTGTCGCGGCTCGAGGCCGACCTGGACCGGACCGGCGCGGCGCGGGTCTTCTCGCTCGGCGACGCCTTCCATCGCGACGACGGCTCTGCCCTGCTGGACGGCGGTGACGCGGCGCGCCTCCATGCCCTGTGCGCGCGGGCGGAGTGGACCTGGGTGTCCGGGAACCACGACCCTTCCGACCAGGGCCTCGCCGGCTCGTTTGCCGCGGAGGCGGAGGTCGGCGGCCTGCGCCTCGTCCACGACGTGACGGGAAATCCCGCCGGCAGCGTCGGCGGACACCTCCATCCCGGCGCCACGGTCTCGATGTCGGGGCGAAGCGCGCGGGCCAGGTGCCTCGTCCATGACGGCGAGCGAATGGTCGTGCCGGCCTATGGCGCCTCCACCGGGCGGCTCGACCTGCACCATCCCGCCGTCGCGGCGGCCGTCGACCTGGAGCGGGCGGAGGTGTTCATGCTCGGTCGCGGGCGCGTCTACCCGGTACCCGTGGCCCGGACCGTCCGTTAACGGGGCGTTCACCGCGGCAGGCGGTTCAGGTTGCAAGTGCGTCCGGGCCCGTGGCTTATTCACGGGGAAACCGCATGGGGACCGTCCGGGCATGTACGTCGACAGCATCAAGAAGCGGATCGATATGGTGGCAGGCAAGGCCGGCGTGCCCGGCGACGCCTACTCGTTCTCCGACGAGGTGTCCGCCGACCTGACGTTGGTCGTCAGCCTCGGCGTGCACATGGAAGCGGGAGTCACCGAAAAGCGGGTACCTGGCCTGTCGTCCGGACGCAAGGAAATCGACCGTCTGCCCGCCTTCGCCAATGCCAAGGAGGCCCGTGCCAAGGTGCTCCGGGAGGCTACGGCCAAGGCGGAAGAGGAAGCCACCGGCGCCGCCCTCGAGAAGAACCTGGGCGACAATCCCGTGGTATGGGCCAAGCATGGCGCGATTCCCAAGACCGCGGAGACCGGGCATTACGCCCACTGCGCCGAAGGCTGTACCGACTGCAACTCCAAGGGCCGGGTGCGGTGCCACCACTGCAACGGCCACACCAAGCTGACCTGCGGCGGATGCCGCGGCAAGGGCATCGTGCGGTGCAATGTCTGCGGGGGCGACGCCACCACCCATTGCTACGGGTGCAGCGGCACGGGCCGCGTCGCGCGGCACCGCCGGGACGGCGGGATCGACTATGTCTATTGCGGCAGCTGTAGCGGTCGCGGGCGCACCATGGGGTGCCACGGCTGCGGGCTGTCAGGACAGATGTACTGCACGGGGTGCGGCGGGCACGGCGAGGTCGGGTGCCCGACCTGCCGTCAGGCCGGCACGCTCGAGTGCCGGCCTTGCAAGGGGCACGGCACGTTCACGCGGTTCTTCGTCGGGACGATGGTGCCCAGGATCAAGCGCGACTACGCCTATACCGGCGGGCCGAAACCGGACGGGAAACTCGTGCCGAAACTGGACGACGACCCCTGCTTCAAGCCGACCACGGTGGCGCTGGAGCGGACCGGCAAGCTCGTCAAGGTCAAGTACACGGTGCCGATGCCGTTCGCGTCCCTGACGCTGGCGGTCGGCAAGGCGACGTACCACATCCAGGCCGCCGGCAAGAACATGACGTGGGCCAACGTGCCGCCCTACCTCGACGCCATGATGGCAGGGTTCATCGACGCCCTGGAACGGGCCAGGCCGCGCGAGGCGCTCGCGCGCATCCAGCAGTTGCGGCAGACGCAGCTCGGGCAGGCGGTGGTCGGCAGGGCGGTGTCGGACAAGCCCTTCATCGACCTGATGCTGGTCGGGGACGCCATCAGCAAGGAAGCGCTCGAACGCCTGCACAACCAGGTGCGGCGGTTCCTCGCCCAGGCCGTGGTGCGCCCGCGCCGCGAGTTCTGGACCGGCTTCATGGTGGTCGTCGTCGCGCTGACCGGCGCCCTGGCGATCGCCTACCCGTACATGAACCGCGGCGTCACGGTGCTCACGGCGGTGTCGAACGCGCTCTATCCGCGGGGCGTGGGCGGGGGCGACCCCCTGGCGCCGCAGGTGCTGTTCATGGCCGCGCTGATCGCTGCCGGGGTGATGGCTCCCGCCTTCGTGGCCGCCTCCGCCCTGTACCGGCTGGTGAGCCGGAAGTGGCTGACCCACATCACCGGCACGGAAGCCGAGGTGCCGGCACGGCACGGCGCGCCGGCTGCATGGGCGGGGCTCGCGTCCGTGGTGCTCGGCGCCGGCGTGGTCCTCCTCGTCCAGAACTTCCCCGCGATGCTGGTGGCCCTGACCGCCTGACGCGGCCTGGCGGGTTGCTTGCCGACCTGGTACCCTACCGGGAATCGTGATTCGCCGGCATATGGAGTGGCCTGCCCGTGGTATCCCCCGACATCGTCAAGCAGAAGCTGGCCCGCATCAGGTCCGGCGCGCGTCCGCGGGTGATGGACCTGTTCGCCGGATGCGGCGGCATGAGCCTGGGCTTCCACGCCGCCGGCTTCGAGATCCGGGCCGCCGTGGAGATGGACCCGTTGGCGGCACGCTCGCACGCCATCAACTTCCATGGCGGTGACGAGGCGCACGCGGTCGCCCAGGACATCACGGCGGTGGAGCCGCAACAACTGGCCGACCGCCTCGGCCTGGGTGACGTATCGACGGCCTTCGACGTGGTTATCGGCGGTCCGCCGTGCCAGGCCTATGCCAGGGTCGGGCGCGCCAAGTTGCGGGACGTCGCCGCCAATCCGCGAGCCTTCAAGGAGGACCCGCGGGGCAACCTCTACCTGCGTTACCTGCATTTCGTCGAGCACGCCCAGCCGGTCGCCATCGTGGTCGAGAACGTCCCCGACATCCTCAACTACGGCGGCACCAACGTCATGCAGGAGATCGCCGACGCCCTCAAGGCGATGGGTTACGTCGCCAGGTACAGCCTGCTCAACGCCGCCTTCTACGGCGTCCCGCAGTTCCGCGACCGCGTGTTCCTGATCGCGGTCCACCGCTCCGCCGGCGTCGAGGTGACGTTCCCCGAACCGAGCCGGCACGTGGAACTCCCTTCCGGCTACGAGGGGACCCGGGCCGTCGCCTACAAGCTCCTGCGCCGCGACGAGGGGTGCGATTTCGTCCAGCCGTCCGAGCCGGCGGAGGGTCTCCTGCCGGCGGTCACCGCGGCGGAGGCGATCGGGGACCTGCCGGTCATCCGGTCGCATCTCGACGGCACCGCCAGGCGCGGCGCCCGCCGGTTCGACACCCACGAGCCCTATCCAGACGACGCCCCCGTGTCCGGGTACGCGCGGTCCATGCGCGAATGGAAGGGGTTCGAGGCGGATCCGTCCGGACTGGTCGACCACGTGATCCGCAACCTCCCCCGCGACACCGCGATCTTCCGGGAGATGCCGAACGGCGGCGAGTATCCGGCGGCCCACGCCACCGCGGTCCGCCTCTACGAGGAGCGCAAGGCCCGCGAGGAGGGTCGTCTCGGGCGTGCCTTGTCGGGCGACGAGGAAGCCGCCCTGCGCAAGGCGACGGTGCCGCCCTATCCGGTGGCCACCTTCCCCAACCGCTGGTGGAAGCTGCGTCCGGACATGCCGTCGCGCACCCTTCTGGCGCACATGGGCAAGGACACCTACAGCCACATCCATTACGACGGCGGACAGGGCCGCGTGGTCAGCGTCCGCGAGGCGGCGAGGCTGCAGTCCTTCCCGGACGGCTTCCGTTTCGCCGGCACCATGAACCCGGCCTACCGCCAGATCGGCAACGCCGTGCCGCCGGTGATGGCGAACGCCCTCGCGACGCACCTTGCCGCGATGGTCCTGTCGGCGGAGGCACGCGCCGCCGCCTGAACTCGGCACTTGCCAATCCGCCGGATCCGACCGAGCCTTTCGTGATGTGAGGCGTCGCGGATTCGCGGGGGCAAGTTGGCTTCGGGCAAGGGAAACAGGACGGGATCGGGAACCACGCCGGCGTGGGCCGGGCGGGATGTCGCCGGCCTTCCACTGCCGGTCGTCCCCTTGTGGTCTAGCCTCGGGGCGGTCGCCGCCGCATCCGGCCTCGATCAGGAGCGCACCGGACGCCTCCTGGAAGACGCGGTCAAGGAAGGCCGTATCGAGGTCCGGACCAAGGGCGGGCAGACCTTCTACCGGTCCAGGACCAGGCCGACGGCGAAGAAGAACCATAGTGTCCGGCTGGACGTCCGGGAGGTGCCGCTGCGTCTCCCGTTCAACCGGAAGGACTGGACCTGGCTGCAGAACCGGCTGGGCACGTGGATGTCCGCCGAGCGGATCGCCCCCACCGCCGGGCACGAGGTCGAGGTCGTCCAGGCGCAGATCGCGCGCGGGCTGGCCGGAGGCTGGCTGACCCAGAGCCGTCTGGACGTGCGCCAGTTCTCGTTGATCCAGTATCCCAAGGCAGCCCCGGACCCGGAGCCGGGAACAAGCGCCGCGGTGGTCTGGGAAGCGTTGGCCCAGTGGCAGACGAACAAGGCGCTGACGGCGTTGACGGGTGTCGGCATGGAGCGCGTCCGGCAGTTGCTCAGGCCGCTGATAAGCCGGGGGCTGATCCGCGAATCGGAAGTGGTGCGCTGGTGGTATGTCCGGACCGACCGGCTCCCCCCTCCCTTCGAGCACCGTGTGCTGTGTGCCCCGGTCGCGGCGTTGGGACTGCCGGCGGCCCTGGAATGGAGCCTGGCTCAGGAGGGCGTTCTCCGCGTGGGCGACCTCGTCAGCCGTTCGGAACTCGATCTCGGGTGCATCCCGGAGCTCTCCGGGGCGGACGTGACCCTCATCGAAGAGGTGCTGGACCGGGCCGGCCTGTTCCTCGGCACCGTCCTTCCGGAGTGGCCTCTCCCCGACCTGCCTCCCGGCCCCTTCGTCGACCCGCTTCCGCCTTCCGTACGGGAGGAACGCGAGATATACGACCGCCACTTGCGCGAGTGGACCACCGTATCGGAGTTCTGCTACGCCACCGGAATTTCCGGCCCCCGGGGCAGCATCATGCTCGCGGAGGCGGCGAACCAGGGCTACCTGACCCGCAGGGGTGGTGACGGTGGAACCGGGACCGTCCAGTACATCCTGACGGAACTCGCCACGGAACCCGACCGCGACGAGGCCTTCGTCGATCGGTTCCGGGCGGGATCGGTCAGGCCGGACGAGTTCGTGCAGGCTTCCCGTCTTGCCAAGCTGGCCGTGTTGCGCCTGATCGTGGCCTCCGGCGAAGGCCTGACGGTGAACGAGATCGCCGCTGCGATCCCCGGGCGACCGGATCTCGGGCGCAACCATGCGGGCCTGATCCGCAGCCTGCTCACCGACATGGAACGCAACGGGTACCTCCGTTCGGAAGGGCGTTGGCCCATGCGGTACCACGCGACGGACAAGGAACTGCCGGTCGGCGGCCAGGGCGGGGACGCGGGGACGAGGCTGGCGGCCATCGCCGACTACGTGATCGGCGCTTCGTCCCTGCAACGGACGGAGCTCGCGCCGGAGGCGTTCCCGTACCGGCGCCTGGAACAGGCGCGCACGGTGTCGGCACGGGAGTACACGCGGGAGGAGTGGGCCGAGCTCGGTCCGCGTGTCACCGCGAAAGGCCTGTCCAGGTTGCGCGGCATCACCATCGACGACGCCTTCCAGAGCCTGGCCAAGGCGGTGGAGACCGGCGCTCTCTGCCGCGTGGGGAAGTTTTTCGCGTTGCCGCCGGCCGCGAACCGGACACTGGCGGACGTCGTCGGCGAACGCGGCGTCCCCGTGTTCGCCTCCTGGGCCCGGAAGATCACGCTCAAGGAACACCTTGGCGTGCCGTTCCATGTGGCGCAGAACCTGGTGGATATCGCCGTCTCGCTGGGACTGCTGGTGCGCTCCGACCTCGACAGGAACTGGTTCATCGACGTCAGGAGACTGCCGGACCCGGCGTCCCACCGGTTGCTCGGCGCGGGACTGGACGCGCTCCGGCTGCTTCCGGAAGACAAGGACCGCCTGGAGCGGAACGGAGTCACCACCGTCGCCGACCTCCTGCGGCTCGACGGTGACGGTGTCGCCGAGGCGGCGGGAGAGGCCGCGGGTCGCATCCTCAAGGCGATGGCGTTGCGCTGGCTCGAGCCGGGCAAGGGAGTGGCGCAGGTGCCCCCGTCCTCCTATCCGCGCACGGAGGGGTTCGACCCGCTCCCGCCGCCATGCCGCGCCGCGGCGGAGATCTTCGCCGCAGACGCGTTGAAGGCTTGGCAGTACGCCGACAGGTGCAACACGGGTTCGGACAGGGTCGGGCCGAGGCTCCGCCGCTGGGCCGAGGCCGGGTTCCTGATGAGGGTCGACGGCGAGCGGTACCGCGTGCACCCGCGCTGGGAATCACCGCGGTAGTATCCGTCATGGACCGGGAGGCGCGACCGCATCCTCGCGGCGGGCATCCAGCAACGCCTTTCGTTGGTCGTATGCGGCACGCAACTCGTCGCGGCGCGCCGTGACCACCTCGACGTCGCAGGCGGGCGGCAGGTCGATCCCCAGCAGGTCACGAAACGCGAGACGTACACTCTCGGACCTCAGGATCGTCTCGTAGGCAGACACCTTGCGCAGGGTCGGGTAGGGAGCGCCGGCGAAGGCGTCCCGCACGGCCTGCTCGCCTTCCGCCACGATGTCATCCATCCAGGACTTCACCGCCGCGGAATCCACGGTGCAGACGGACGGGTGGTCCCGTTCGGCCTTGTCCAGGCGGCGCCGGCGCGCGAATTCGGACGGGGCCAACCCGCCGATTTCGACGATCTCCTCGAGGTCGTCGACCCGCACCACGTCGAGGCGCCCGTCGAGGGCCGCGCGGATGTCGCCCATGGCCATGGTCGGGACGCCGTTGCCGCCGGCGCCGCGGGCATAGCCGAACACCATCACGGTCTTGCCGTCGAGACCGGCGACCATCGCCGCGACCGGTTGGCTGTCGTATTCGCTGTAGGCCAGCGGCCCGTGGAAATACAGGGATCGCCCCGAGACATAGCCGCGCGGGGCCTCCTGGCGGACATAGGCGTGGGCTACCGCCAGGGTGGTCGGGTGCCACGTCCTGGGCGCTCGCGGACGGCGCGCCGCGGCGCGTTCGCGCAACGCGTCCCACGGGCCCGGGGCATCGTCGGACGTCAGTGCCAGTGCGGCAGGCGACATGGTGACCGTGGCGACAGGGCGGGAATCGACGAGCCTGACCTGCACCACGACCGCCGGGTCGGTACGCGCGGCCATGGCGGCCCTGATCGCGGAGTCATGGTTCACCGGGCGGCGGCTTTCCACCAGGCGCGCCGAGGAGCCCCCGCCCGTGTCCGTCCGAGCTGTCGCGAGATCCGCGCATGCCCCGAACACCCAGTCGGAGGACGCTTCGGGGAAGATGTCGGGAAACGGCGGCAGGGCACGCCAGGAGCGGTCCTGCCGTGGGCGCCGTTCCCATAGGAGGGTGATGCCGGCCATCCGCATCTCGCCAGCCAGCGTGGCCTGCAGGGCGGCGCCGCGGGCCTGGCCCTCGACCTCGAGCCTGAGGTCGATCCCGCGCCGGCCGTAGAGAGAGCGCAGCCTGGCGGCGTCGTCCGGGTCGAAGTCGGCCACCTGCTCGAGGATGGCCTTGGGCGCGGGATCGGGGCGCAACACGGCGACGCCGCCGCGGACCGAGAGCAGGTACTTGCAGTCGGCCACGAGGCGCGCGTTGTCGGGGGTCCGCCAGCCGAAGTGGTTGCGGATGCCGTGGTATCCCCCCCGGTCCTCAAGGTAGTCGAGGACGGTTTTCGGGTCGAACCGCACCCCGTCCCGCAAGGGTATCCGGTGCTCGGCGCCGGACGCGTCGACCATGACCACGCCGCCGTCCGGGAAGCGGATCTCCCGTGCGCCGTGTTGGCGGGCACGCTCCACGGCGGCATCCACCATCGCCGCGGTCTCGCGTTCGGCGTCGATCTTGCTCACGTCATCCTCGCGGATACTTGTCGTCCCGGATGATAGTCGGGAAGCGCGCAAGCCGGAAGGCGGGGCCTGTTGCCTTGCGAGAGGCGGCGCTATCCTCCCTCCATGACAAAGGCACCCAAGATGAACCGCGCGCAACTCGCCCTGATGGACTGGCTGACCGAAGCCGGGCCGGGGCGGCGGATCATGCGCACGTCCCCATTCGGCATCCACCTCTTCGAGGTCGTCGACCGCGACGGTGGCAAGCCCGGGCTGGACCGGGTGTATCCGTCCGAGACGACGGGCCGGCAGGCGTCCGAGGCGGAAAGGGCATTGCTGGTCCGCCTCGGCGGGCGGGACAAGATCGACACCATGCCGATGTACCGGGGCGGGTTCTTCGATGTCTACCACCCTCTCCAGGGGCATGCTCCCGGCGGGCCGGAAGCCTATGAACGCTTCGCCGCCCGGTTCGACTCGCCCTATGTGAGCGGCAGTGGCGGCTCCTTCTACGAGCCGACCGAGACCGCTTTCGCCTTCATGGCGGCGCAGGGGCGGGACCAGCTCGCCGCCCTCGTGGCGCGTGAGGAGGCCGAGCGGGAGGCCGTGGCGAGGACGGTGCTTGTCGGGCGGTCGACGGTCCTGCGCGGGGAGATCCCCGAGGACCTGGCGCGCCAGGTGCCCGCGGGCATGGTCCTGCCGGTGCCATCGAGGCGGGTGACGCTGCCGTACGCCACCGCCACCGTGGTCCGGGAGACCGCCGCCCGGCTCTACGTCCGGGATGTCCGCATGGTGTGGGACCGCCCGGTGCACTTCTCGGGACCCTACCCGTTCAGCGGCCATGACCCCAACATGTACGTCTCCCCCGAGGACGTCATCGTGGACGACCCCGCCCCGGGCCTGGTCGAACGCCTGGTGGAGATCGAGGCGGACTACCACGCCGACCTCCACAGGATCACCGCCGACATCGTCCGGCAGATGCTGCCGCTGGCCACCGAGATGTATTCGCGGCTCCTGCAGAAGGACAGCGAGCGCGAGGATCTCCTGCGCGAGGCCATATCCGAGGCAAGGGACGAGGCGCGGGCCAAGGGGCCGGTGCGTTAACCTTTCCGGCCATCTTGGCCGTGTGCCACGGGTCCGGAAGCTTGAGATCGGGGCCGCTTGCGGCGACACTGGCCGGGCACAGGAGATTCGCCCGAGTGAACCGCGACACCGACAAGGAACTGGCGTCAGCCCGCCGCCGCGCCGCGCTGCGAGACCGCCGTGCCGCGGGCACGTTCGAGGGACACGTGACCTATCGCGGGGTCGACATCGGCAGCCGCGACCAGCTCCTCATCGACATCGTGCCGGTGCGCGTCCTGCTCGACTACCTGGACCGGTTCACCCTGAATGCGGTGGCCGGCGTCCTCGTGGACGGAGAGGGACCGGGATACATCATGCTGCTCCACCCCCGCTGCTACAACGACGTCGTCGTCGGGGCTGTCCGCGCCGCGGTCACGAAGGCCTGCCTGGATGGCGTCTTCCCGGCCTTCGACAACTTCACCATCCTGGCCGACGACGGCCGGTCCCGCACCGATTTCGGCTGCCCCGTCGACTGAGTCTCCGGGGCGCCCCGCCTCAGGCGCAGACGTGGTCGTCGTTGCGGTGGGCCGGCACGGGCGAGTCCGTCAGCCGTCCGGCGATCGCCGCCGCGAAGTCGATCTCGGCGCCGATCCAGCGACGCCCCTTGTCCTCGCAGACCGCGAAGGTCGTGCCGCTGCCGCCGAACGGGTCGAGGACCAGGTCCCCCGGAAGGGTGGAGATCTCGACCACCCGCTCCAGGATCTTGGTGGACAGGGCGTTCGCCGAGCGGTTGGCGGTCTTGTACTTCTTGTGGCGGACCGGGACGATGTCGGTCCACATGTCGGTCAGGCTCACGCCCTTCTCGTGCATCTTGGACCGGTATCCGCCGTAATCCTTGAGCTCCTTGCCGCAGTGCCGGCATGTCTCGAGCGGGGTCCGGATGGTGCGGAACACCCTCGGGTCGCCCTTGGTCATGTAGAGCAGCGAGTAGCGGGCCGGGTAGAGGCGCCCCCGGATCGGGAACCCGGCCTTCATGCCGATGGCGATGTCGTGGCGGAAGGTCAGGCCCTGTTCCATCAGCCAGGCGCCCAGCACGATGTTCCAGCGCGGCAGGTTGTAGAGGAAGAGCGATCCGCCCGGCGCCAGGACGCGGATGCACTCCGCCAGCCAGCGCTTGCACCACGCCACGTATTCGCCGTCCGGCATGTCGTCGGTGAAGCCGGGGCCGTATTCCTTGCGCAGGTTGAACGGCGGGTCCGCGAACACGCAGTCCACGCTGCCGTCCAGCGTCGCCGCGAGCAGGTCCATGCAGTCTCCCGCGTGCAGGAGGCCGAGTCCGGTGGAGAAGGCCGGGCGGAAGGGGCTGTCGGCGCCGAAGGCCCGCTCGAATGTCGGATGGGGAATCGCTGGCATGGGGTGATTAGAGACGCAGCCGGGGAATGGATCAAGCGCCCTGTGGCGCCCTTCCGCCGCACTCCCGGCGTTGCCAAGGGAGAGCGCGCCGAATCCTTAACCTCGCGTTAGGAAAGGCCCCGTATTGTCGGTCGTGAACAAAACCGTATCCCGTAGGCCATGCCACAGAAATTCGTGAAAGCGACACCGCAGGCGACAGGTACCCGCAAGGGGACCGGACGACCGCCAGAGTACCGCGCGGGGCCGCTCGACGCGGCCACCATCGCCAAGTTCCGCGAGCTTCTCGGCGACTGGCAGCATGCCCTCGGCTTCTCCAAGAGGACGGGCATGACCCAGGCGAGGGCCTCCGCCGTGTTGCGGCGCGGCCTCGAGGAAGGGCTCCTGGAATCGACGCGGTCGCAACCGGTCTGCTACCGGCTGGTCGGTGCCGCCCGTATGGTCGAGCAGCCGCGCCCGCCGGTCCGGCAGCGTAGTGAAGGGGCTATTTCCGTCGTGGCCCTGCGGTGGCTGGCCACCCACCTGACCGGGACGCTCGGGGTGGACGAGTTGCGCGAGCGCAGCCGGACCCAGACGCCGAGGATCGTCAAGTTCCTCAAGCAGGGGCTGGAGGCGGGCTTGGTGGCGGTCGAGGAAGGCACCCCCAGGCGCTATCGCCTGACGCGGCCCGGCGGGGACATCGCCGCCACGCGCGTGGACCGGACCGAAGAGGCCCGCTTGCGGCTCGAGCGCCACCTCGTCGGCGAGATGTCGGCGAAGCAGCTGATGCACTCGCTCGGCGTGTCGCGGGAGCGGGTGAGGCAGATCCTCGAGGCGGCGATGGAGCGCGGCCACGTGGAGACCTTCGGCAGCAACCCGAAGCTGTACCGGATGGTGCAACGCCCCGAACCGGTGGCGGAGGTGCCGGGGGACACGATCGCGGACGAGGCCGGCATCAATCCCGCCTTCCTGCGCCCGGTCCATGAACTCCTGCTGTCGAGCCGCGCGGCCAACGCGCTGGCCGGTGCCGGGATCAGGTTCGTGGGCGAGCTGGTGCAGCGGACAAAGGCGGACCTCGCCACCCTGCCGAACATGGGCAAGCGTTCGATCGACGAGATTGTGCTGGCCCTGGGGGACCTCGGCCTGGAACTGGGAATGGATGCGCCGGCGCCGCCGGAGGTTTTCGACAGGGCCATGGAGGCCGCGTCGGACGCAGCGTGATTTGTGGGTGGCGCCCCGGGAGGGGGAGCCGGACAGGATGCCGCCAAGGCAGGGACGGGACAAGGTGCCGCAAGTAGCCGAACTGGACGACGACATCGAGGTGGTGATCGACCCCTCCGTGGACCTCCGCACGCACGAGCCCCTCGTGCTGGCGATGTCCGCCGCCATCAACGCGTCCGAGCCCGAGTGCCCCGAGGACGTGCGGCACCAGTGCAACCTGCGCGGGCGGTTCTTCATGCCGGCCTGGGCGGAAGGCAGTTCCATCCCGCCGCGCCCGCTGTCCTGCCGGATCCACCGACTGTCGCCGTTTTCGGTGACGGTGGCCGCCCCATGCCGGGCCGAGAAAGGACAGCAGGTGGTGCTCGGTGTCGAGGGTCTCGAGGAGATGGGCGCCCTTTCGGGGCGCGTCACCCGCGCCATCGGGGCGTTGCTGACCGTCGAGCTCGAGATGGACCCCTGGGCGCGCGTGCGGCTGTTCAAGAAGATCTCGTGGATGGAGCGGCGCAAGACCTACCACCTTGCCGACAACCGCCGCAGCAACCGCTTCTACCCGCGCAACACCCATTCCCGCCTGGTCTTCGCCGACGGGGTGACCCTGCCGTGCGACATCATCGACCTGTCGACCACGGGGGCCGCCCTCAACGCCGACGTCGTGCCGATGGAGGGCGAGGTGCTCGCGGTGGGCAAGATCGTCTCGCGCGTGGTCCGCCACCTCGAGCTCGGCTTCGCGGTCCAGTTCATCCATCCGGTCGCCCGCGACGTGGTCGAGGCCATGGCGACCGTGTCCGAGGACGAGATCGCGGCCTGACAGCCGGGATGGGTCCTGCCGGAACCTGTTCCACTCGACCGCCGTTCGCCGGATTCCAAGACATGCCTGGTCGGAAGATGGGTAAGCCCGCACACGATGACTCCGCCGGCGCCGTGCAGACCCTCGCGGCTCGGCTTGTTGCCGCCGGCTGCCAGATCGGGGTGGCGGGAGACGATCTCTACGTGTTGTCCACCGAGGTGTCGGAGGGGATACTCGCCGACGCCGGCAGACCGCGAGGGATGTGGCGGATTCACCAGCGGCGCGACCGGCAAGCACTGGATCGGCATTCCCGGAGGGGCGCGGGTCGGAACCCCGTAGCGTCCGGCGACATTTCCTGTGGATTGGAAGACGGCGTCGCCGGGAGTGATCGTGACATGGCCACCCACCATCCGGTCTGGAAAGGCACCATACGCCTCGCCCTGGTGACGGTGGCGGTCGACCTGCACGCGGCGCGGGACAGCACCGCCCGGACCGGCTTCCGGCAGATCCACGCCCCGAGCGGGCAACCGGTCAGCTACGACAAGGTGGTGGAAGGCGTCGGACCCGTCCAGGAGAGCGATATCCGGCGCGGGCTCGAGACGGGAAAGGGCGAATATGTCCTGTTGACCGACCAGGAGATCGAGGCCGTCCAGCTGGAGTCGAGGCGGACGCTGGAGCTGACCCGCTTCGTCGATCCGGGCGAGATCGACCCGCTGTTCCACGACAAGGCCTATTTCGTCACCCCCTCCGCCGAGGTGGCGGAGACCGCGTATCGCGTGCTCCGCGACGCGCTGGTGGCCACGGGCAAGGTCGGCATCGGGCAGATCGCCCTGCGCGGACGCGAATACCTCGGCGCGCTCCGGGCCTACGGCACCGGCATGCTGCTCGAGACCCTCTACTACCGCGAGGAGGTGCGCGACTGGCACCCCTATTTCGGCGACATCCCCGAGGGCGGATCAGATCCCGACCTGGTGGAGCTCGCCACGAGGCTGATCGAGAAGAAGACCGCGCGCTTCGATCCGGACGCCTATGTGGACAACTACGCCGAGGCGTTGCGCAACATCGTGCGCGAAAAGGTGGCCTCGGGAGACCCGACCGTCAGGACCGCCGTCGCCCCGGCGACGACGACCGACGCGGAGGCGTTGCTCGGCGCCCTGCGCAAGAGCGTCAGGACCACGCGGACGCTGCAGCGCAAGCGCCGCCCGCGCAAGACGGTGGCGCCGGAGCCGGTCCGCGAGGGCTGATCAGCGGGTCCTGCCGAACAGCCGTTCGATCGACTGCAGGCTCAGTTCCACATAGGTGGGGCGTCCGTGGATGCACTGTCCGGAATGCGGGGTGGCCTCCATCTCGCGCAAGAGGGCGTTCATCTCCTGGGTGCCGAGACGCCGTCCGGATCGGACGGAACCGTGGCACGCCATCCGTCCGATGATCGCCTCCAGCCGGTGCCCCAGGGCCGCGCTCGAATCCCATTCCGCAAGACCGTCGGCGATGTCGCGGACAAGGCCGGTGGCATCCGTCGCCCCGAGCAGCGCGGGCGTGGCGCTGACGGCGACCGCTCCCGGCCCGAAGCGGTCGAGGAACAGGCCCAGTCGCTGCAGGTCCCCGGCTGCCTCCTCGAGCCGGACGCAGTCCTCCTCCGGCAACTCCACCACCACGGGGATGAGGCTCGCCTGGCTGGCCACCGGTCCGGACGCCATCTGCGCCTTGAACCGTTCGTAGACGAGGCGCTCGTGGGCGGCGTGCTGGTCGACCAGAACCAGGGCGTCGTCGGACTGGGCGACGATGAAGTTCTCGAACATCTGCGCCCGTGCGGCGCCCAGCGGGAAGCTGGCGGCATGGGGGACGTCCGGCTCAGACTCCACCCGCGCGCTGGGCGCGGACAGGCCTTCCAGCGTCCGCTCGGGCGCGGCTGCTGGCGCTGGGGACGGCGGAGCCGACCCGGAACCCCGGGGCGAAAAGTCGATGTCCCATGCCGTGCCGCTAACGGGCGCCGGGGTGGACGCCGGGGCGCGGAAGGCCCCGAGGACGTCGCCGCCCACCGTGGAGGAAGCCTTGAAGCCGGCGGACGCCAGCGCGTCGCGGACGGCGCGGATCACCGTGCCGCGGACCGCGGCGGCGTCGCGGAAACGGAGCTCTGTCTTGGCGGGATGGACGTTTACGTCCACCTCGGACGGGTCGATCGCGAGGTAAAGGGCGATCACCGGGAACCTGTCGCGGAAGACGTAGTCGGCATAGGCGGCCCGCACCGCGGCGACCAGGATCTTGTCCTTCACCGAGCGCCCGTTGACGAAGAAAAACTGGCTGAGGCCGTTGGCGCGGGTGTAGGTCGGAAGGCCGGCAAGGCCGGTGACCACCATGCCGTCCCGTGACAGGGCGATCTCGGCGGCGTTGCGGACGAACTCGTCCCCCACCACCTGGCCGAGGCGCGCCTGGGTGTCGTTGCCGGTCGCCGGCCAGTTCCGCGCCGTCCGGTCGCTGCCGTCGAGGACGAAATGGACGTGCGGGTTCGCCATCGCGAGACGCATCACCGTTTCCCCCACCTTGGTCGCCTCGGAGCGGTCGGACTGGAGGAACTTGAGCCGGGCCGGGACCCGGGAGAACAGGTCCTTGACCTCGACGGTGGTGCCCCGGTTCATGGCGTGGGGCAACGGGCCTCGCCGGGTGCCGTGGTCGACCTCAAGGCGCAGGCCCTCGCCGCCGGCGGGCCGCGAGGCCACGGACAGGGTGGCCACGGATCCGATGGAGGCGAGGGCCTCGCCGCGGAACCCCATGGTGCGGATGTCGTCCAGCGAGCCGTCCGGGAGCTTGGAGGTGGCGTGGCGCTCGACGCACAGCGCGAGGTCGCCGGCGTCCATGCCGCAACCGTCGTCCTGGACACGCACGATGGACTTGCCGCCGCCGGCGGTGGTGACGGTTATGCGGGTGGCGCCGGCGTCGATGGCGTTCTCGACCAGTTCCTTGACCACCGAGGCGGGTCGTTCGACGACCTCGCCGGCGGCGATGCGGTTGATCAGGTCGTCGGGAAGCAGGCGGACGGGCATGTCAGCCCCGCACGGAGCCGCGGCGGGCCAGTCCGGACGCCTCGGACGGGGCCCTGCCCGTGGAGCGCCGCGCCGCCTTGTCGTCCCCGCCCGCACGGGCGTCGCCGCGCAGGACGCAGTCATACACCCGAAGGCGCCCGGCGAAGCGCGGGTCGACCACGCCTCCGTCCACCTTCGCCAGGACAGCCCCGGCCTTGGGGACCTTGGCCTCTGCCCGCGGGCCTGCGGCAAGCGCGGGGGCGGTCAGCAGGGCGGTGATCATCAGGGCGGTTGCGATCGGCTTCATGTGGCTCTCCGTTTCCGGCGCACAGTGATGCGCGAGCCGATTCGCCGCAAGGGAAGCGGTCAGCCGAAATCGGCGGCGGTCAGGCTGTCCAGCGCCTCTGCGTCGTTCCGCGGCACCTGCCGGAGCGCCGTCCGGGCCAGGGCGAGCCGGGCGACCGACACGGCGTTCGCGTCCTGACCGCCAAAGGCGTCGACAAGACCCGAGATCAATGGCGCCAGCGTCTCTGCCTCAGGGAAGTGGAGCTCGCCGGCGTCGTGCGGCCAGTCTTCCCGGAGGAAGCCGTCAACGCGCCAGTCCGCGTCAGGCACCCTCGAGAGCATCGCGTTTCGCAACGCCACCGTCGCGGCGCGGACGGCACCGTCCGATTCCGACAGCACCGTCTTCTCGGCGAAGCGCAGCAGGGTCCAACCCGCCGCTTCCATCGCGCACGGGTACGGGTCGCCCGTCAACGCCAGGGGGTCGAGGATCTCCGGGGCGTGTCCGGCTGCATGTCCGTCCAGCCGCAACCCGGCCATGGCGCAGGTCTCGCGCAGTTCCTCTTCCGCGTCGACCCGGAAACTGCCCACCAGGTGGTGCGGGTGGTACATGCCCCGGCAACTGTCGTGGGAATAGCTGTATCGGCCTTCCGTCCGCCCCATGCCGAGCACGAGCTCCGGCCCCGGGGACCGGCGGTACAACTTGCCGCCGACGTAGAGGAGGTTGCCGGCGGCGCGCTCCAGGTTGTCGGCGACCGCATCCGCCAGCGCCTCCGGCGCCCCGTTCTCGGGGTCGGGAAGCACGGAGTCGGTCCAGGCGGCCTGCAACGAGCGGTAATGCCTGTGTCCGAGCGTGAGCGGATGGTCTTCCATCTTGAACACCGCGCCCTGGATCTTCAGCCGTTGTCCGGCGGAGAGGCCGGCGACCGGCAGGAGGTCGAGCTCGTCCTCTCGTCCGCCCGGCCTCGTCTCGCGTTGCCAGAGGTTGCCGTCGTGGTAGCGGAACTCGACGTCGCTGGCCCGGCTGGCCAGGTGTTGGCGCGCGACCACCGGTGCGTCGGCCGGCGTTGCCTCGGCGATATCGAGCGTGATGCCGCCGATCCGCCGCCGGGCGCCCCTGCCGTAAACGATCGGGTAGTCGATTTGCATCCGGTGACCCCTGTGCTGGCCACCACTGTGGGGCAGGGGCTCGCAACCCTCAAGGGCGGGCATGCTGCCGGGTCTCTGGCCCGGACCAGGCCGCGGCGACCGCTTCGGCTCCCGTGATCTGGCGGGACCGCCTGTCCCTGGTGCCGATCGGGTTGGGGACGCCGAAATGGAGGCCGGCGGACACCACGTCCATCGCCAGCAGCGCCGGGTCGCCCAGACTCATCGTGGCGGAAGGGGTCTCCGGGACGATGCCCGAAGCGGTCATGACAGCGCCGCCGACAGCACGGGCGAGGGGCGGCGGCACCGCGTTGCCGACCTCCCGGGCGCCGTGCCATTTGGTGACATGGAAGCGGAACCAGTCCGGGAAGCCGTGCAGGCGCGCCATCTCCCGGACCGAGAGGCACCGCGGGTGGAGGTAGTGGATGGGCCTGGGGCTGGTGAAGGAGCCCCGCTTGGCGTCGGTCCCCGCCCGCAACGTGCTGCAGACGTCGTCCGGGTCGAGCTTGAAGAAGCGGGAGACAGGCTCCTTTCGCCCGTGCGGCGCCGCGGCGAAGCGGTCGCGGATCTCGTCCGCGTGCCGCGTGCGCGCCGACGAGGTGAGGGTGTCCGGCGACAGGGGGTGCCGGTGGCCGGCGTGGAAGTCACCGCCCGCCATCCGCTCGGCATAGGCGCTCCGTTCCGCGGGCGGGTCGAAGCGGACGCTGTCCCCGTCCTCGAGCTCGGGGAACAGGTCGATGTCCGGCAGGTCGCCGATCGCTTCGGCGCAGGTGACGCGGGATGCTTCCGGCACCGGGTAGGCGGGGGCGGGCATGTCCAGCCGGTAGCCCAGCAGGATCAGCCGGTGGCGGCACTGCGGCACGCCGTACGAGGCCGCGTCCAGCACCCGGTGAGGGACCATGCCGTAGCCCAGGTCCGAGGCCCTGGCGACCACGGCCTCCAGCAGGGGCCGGTTCTTGGCGAAGGTGAGGCCCTTGACGTTCTCGAGCACGAAATAGGCCGCGTCCAGCTCCGCCGCCAGCCGCACCGGTTCGCCCAGCAGCATGTTCCGCGGGTCGTCCAGCACCGCCTTGCCCATGACCGAGAAGCCCTGGCACGGCGGCCCGCCGGCCACGAGGTGGACCGGGGCGCCGCCGATCCCGGAAAGGGCGCGGATGTCCTTCCCGGTCAGGTCGGTGACCGAGCGGGCCAGCGTGGTGCAGGCGGGGAAGTTGAAGGCGTGGACGGCGGCGTGGACGGGATCGTATTCGACCGCGCAGGCGACGTCGAAGCCGGCCTGTTCGAGGCCCAGGGACATTCCGCCCGCGCCGGCGAACAGGTCAATGGCGATCGGGCGCAAGGCTGGGGCTCCGGAAGGAATCGGCTGGTGTCGTCCGCAGTGTCCCCGGCAGGTCCGGAAGGGTCAAGCTCGCGACACGCGGATCAGGATGGCGTCGGGTCAGGCATGGGACAACCGCTGATGGTGGTGGACCGCCCGCCGCCCGCCACGGCTTCGGCAAGGGCTTCCGCCAGGCGTTCGGGCGGCAACCGGCGTTTTCCCGTCAGGACGCACTCCCAGACCACCAGCACCCGCCACCCCGCCGCCTCCAACGACGCGGCGGAGCGCGCGTCACGGTCACGGTTCCGCCCGATCTTTTCGGCCCAGAAACCGGTCCGAGTGGACGGCAACCGGAAGGCCGGGCAATCGTGGCCGTGCCAGAAGCAGCCGTTGACGAAAACGGCGAGGCGGTGGCGCGGCAGCACGATGTCCGGGCGCCCCGGGAGGTCGCGCGCCTGCAGGCGGAAGCGGAAGCCGAGCCGGTGCAGGGTCCGCCGGACCAGGATTTCCGGCTTGGTGTCCTTGCCCTTGACCGCCGCCATCATGCGGCTGCGCGTCTCGGTCGATACGGTGTCCATGGGCGCCATCTGCATCGCCAAGGCCGGATTGGCAACAAACGATACGGTGACGCCTTCGCCTTGTGCGTTTCGGCCCGCCGGTCCAGTGTCTGCCGGAAGGAGTGCCGACGATGAAATGGAAGCGGATCGGGGCGGACGTGCATGCGGACGGCGTCCTCGGGGAATGGTCCTGCCGGACGCTGTCGAGCGGCCAGGGGCAGTTGTTGCTCGAGACCGACGCCCATCCCTTGCTGCCGTTGCGGGTCGGCCTGTTCGGAAGCCCGGCGGAAGCGCGTCTGGCGGCGGCCTGCTACGAGGCCATCCACGCCACCGGGCGGGACAGCCTCGCCGCGAACGCGACCGCGTCAGGGGAGGACTGGACCGGCCAGGTGCGATCCGGCACGGGCACGCTTCGCCTCCGGGTCGAGCATCCGGGGGAAGGTCGCGCGACAGGATCGGTCCAGCTGACCTATGTCCCGGGGCGGGGCGTGAGGCGAAGCCCTGTCGCGGTGGTGGAGTTCGGTGGCAGGTTCGATACCGGGATCGCCCCGGAGATCCATGTGGCGGTCGCCCAGGCCGTCGCCGGGGCGCGTCTCGCGGCCAGGGGAAGCCATCGGCATCCGCTGAGGGACGGCGAGGAACTGGCCGCGGTGGATGCCCTCGACGGGCTCGTCGCGGCCCCCGCCGCGCGCCCCTAGTCCCCGGGAACGAGTTCCGCCAGGATTTCGCCGGCGGCACCGGTGAGCACGAGGCCGGTGTCGTCGAGGCGGTAGCCCCGCGTCGCCGCGAGGGCGTCGAAGAACTCGCCTTCGAGCGCGCTGGCGTCACAGGCCATGAGCGTCGACATGAGGTTCTCGAAGGCCAGGGTGCCTTCGCCGGTGACAGCCATGCCGCCATAGCTGTTGCAGCCGCCGTTGCCGTTGATCCCGCCATTGCCGTCCGAGACCAGCGTCGGCGCGTTGCGCGCGGCGACCGGCTCGCCGCCCAGTTCCGCCAGCACCCAGGAGCCGGGCGGCAGCGGTTTCCCGGCATGCGCGGGGAAGGCGGCGAGGACCGAAAGGGAGAGGGCGAGGATGGCGGTACGCATGCGGTGCTCCGTTTGCCCCACCTTGGGACGGGCGCGGCGCGTGGTCAACAGCATAGGCGGACGGTCGTTAACGCTTCTCCGAATTGTGGCTTGCCCGGCGCCGTGGCACCGTCCGCACATGACCAGAGGAAGCGCCCATCCCCAGCTCAATGCCGCCATGGAGGCCTTTGTCCGGCGCGAGCTTTCGCGCGAACGGTGCGCGGACATGACGATCGACGCGGCGACGCTGGAGACCATCCGGCGCGTCCGGGCCGAGATCCGCGTCGAGGAGGGAGGCGGTGGCATGTGCCACCTGGTGACCGAATGGCTGAACGGCGACCACGGTCTCGGTCGCCTGGGCGTCACCTACCTGGACCGGACCGGAGAGGTGGTCATCTCCGGCCATTACGTGAACCTGCTGGCGGACGGCAGCATCCTCGACCCCACCGCGGACCAGACCGGTGAAGGGCACGACGTGCGGTTGCTGCGGCCCGGGGATCCCGAATACGGTCGCTACCGCCCGGAGTTCGACGAGGAGTACCATCCGGGGGCATGTCCCGAGTTGGACGCGTGGTTGCCGTTCTGGTCGGGCGAGTCGGACTACCTGCGCCAGGACAAGGTCACCCGGGAGCGCGGGAAAGGCTGGTGGGTGGAAGATCCGGGCGCCCTGCTCGACTACTACAGCGGGCAGGCCAACATCGCCGATCCGGAATACCGCAAGACCATGCAGGCGTGGATCGACGACATCGTGAGTCGGCATCCGGGCATCGGCGGGGAACCCGCGGGCGGACCACCCCCGTTTTGACGGCGCGCCCTGTCGCGCTATCCTGGGTGGTTTCCGGAGTGGTGGCACATGTCGAGATTGCTGTTCGCGGCCCTGGCCTTCCTGACCCTTTCCTGCCTGCCCGCGGCGGCGAGGAGCGTGGACGTGGTGGTCTACAAGTCCAGCCAGGTGATGACCGTAACGGTGGACGGGGACACCTGGTACGTCTGGGAAGTCTCCACCGCGCGCAAGGGCAAGGTCACCCCGGTCGGCACCTACCGCCCGCAGTCCTTCAGCATCGACCACCGCAGCAGCCTCTACGACAACGCCCCCATGCCCTATTCCGTGTTCTTCCACGGCAACTACGCCATCCACGGGACCTACGACATCCACCGGCTCGGCTCGCCCGCCTCGGCGGGTTGCGTGCGCCTGCACGTGGACAACGCGGCGGAGCTGTTCCACCTGATCCGCGACGCCGGCAAGGGCAACACCCGCATCATCGTGCTGGACTAGAGGCGTAGGCCCTGTAAGTTTGCGGTCAAACCATCGGGAGAATCCTATGACTAGACCCGCCGCCGCACTGATCGCCTCCCTGCTCCTTTGCGGCACGTCCGCCGCCCAGTCCGACGTGGGCTCCCGGATCGAGGCGATCTTCGCCGAAGACGGCATCGACGTTCACCCGGGCGCCTCGCGCGAGGTGGATGGCGGCGAGGAGTTCCGCTATGTCGGCATCGGCGTCACCGGCCATGTCGGGGCGGACGGGTGGTTCCGCTCGGGCGAGGTGGTCGAGGTGGGGCCGTTGCGCGTCCTCGGCGACACCCTCCTGCTGCCCACCATGTCCTTCCCGCTCCGCTTCACCACCGTCGCGCTCCAGCGGGGGCGCATCGAGGGCATGGAATGGTCGGAAGGCGGGGTGATGGACCAGTCCTTCGACCGCCTGTCGTTCGAACCAGTCGCCATGTCCAAGGAGGACGGCGTCTTCGTCAGCATGGACCGCCTGGTGGCGGCGCCGGATCCGGAAGGATGCTTCGCAGTCGACATGGAAGGCTTCGCCGTCTCCGTGGAGCGGACCATGCCGGAACTGGCGCGCACCGGCGAGGAGATCTACAAGGGCGACGCCCGGCTCGAGGTCGATTGCGTCGACGGGAACTGGGTGCTGACCCGGTTGAGCATGGAGGCGGATGGCTGGGGCCGGTTCACCGTGACCGGCGAGGTCTCGTTCGACCCGCGTGCCATGCTGGCGGCGATCGTCGAGGGGCGGGCGGAACTCGACCCGCTGTTCTCCGGTAACGCCGGCGCCGTCCGGATCATCCCCGCCGAGATCGCCTTCTACACCGACCTCGCGGCACTGGTGGAACTGGGTGACCTCCGCTTCGAGTTCTCCGACGACGGCTTCGCGACCGCGGTCAGGGAGGCGTTGCCGGCCGTCGCCGGTATGCCCGGCGGGGTCGAGGCGCTGGTGCCGCACCTTCTCGGCAGGGTCGTGCCGGGTGACGTGGCCGCGCGGCTGTCGGGTGCTGTCGCCGCCGTCGTGCGCAACGGCGGGTCCGTCACGGTTGATCTGGACGTTCCCGACGACGCCACCGTGGCCACCCTGGTCTCTGGCGGGATTGCCGCGGATGCCTGGGCAGCGGTGGCCGACGCCCCGTAGCCTTCAGGGGCGGGGCACTCCCGCGAGGTGGCGGGCGACGGTTTCGCGGAGCGCCGCGCTACGTTCGATGACGGCCTCGCCACCGGGCACGGCGAGCGCCTCCTGCCGCGACACGAGGTCCAACTGGACGTTGTAGCGGTTCCACTGCTGGCCGCCGGGGTGGAGGATGCCGCCGAGGATCTTGTCGCCCCGGATCAGCCCCTTGCCGGAGAGATGCTCGAGGACAGAACAGGCGACCGGCCCGAAGGGGATGATCCAGGGATCGTCCAGAAGCGCGAGCTCGGCGGGGATGCCCTCCTCCGCCATGGCCCGCAGCATGGGACGCTTCAGCAGATTGGCGTCGCCGGAGTAATTCCCGAACTCCTTCAGCACCGGATAGCGGAGGACGCTGGTATAGTGCGCCCGGCGGGCGGCCTTGCCGAACAGGTCCTCGGTGGTGTCGAGCCCGAGAAGCCGGTGGATGTCGAAATGGTCCATCAGCCGGGCGCCCAAGGTGCGCATGCCGCCCTTGAAGGAGGCTGCCTGCTTGGCCGCCTCGCAGGCCTGGTCGAGCGAGCGCCCCGCCATCAGCGCGCGGCGCATCCCCACCAGCGCCTCGGTGGCCTGTGAGGTGCCGGGCGTGATGCCGACGATCACGACGTCCGCTTCGGTGTTCACCCAATCGAAAGGCGCGTAGAAGGCCGAGAACTTTCCTTCCTGCGCGATGGCGAGGGTGCCGTCCCGGAAGCCTGACCTGGTCCTCGAGGAGATCTCGGCCCGCAGCGGGCTCTCCCCGATCGCCAGCAGGTCTTCGGCGTGGCGTTCGGCCAGGGTACGGGCGGCGGGCAACAGGGTCACGGGGCGGTCTCCGGGTTGGTGTCGGGGCAGGCATACGCGGGCAGGGCCGATTCGGCACCCCTGCGGCGCGGGCGTGGTGAACGGAATCCGGGCGGATTCCGCTTAACCCTGGCGGGCGGTCGCTGTTGTGTGCCGTGGGTCGGCGGTGTTAGCCGTCAGGCAGACATCCAGGCAGACGGAACATGAGCAGTGACGCGAGCGCCACCGAAGGCAGGCGGTTCATCGTGGGTCGGCGCCGCAGCGGCGGCCTGTTCGGCCTGTTCGACAGCCCGCCCCGCGTGGTGGGCGAGTCCCTGACGGCGGCGCATATCCGCGCCCGCAAGCCGTGGCCCGCCGGGGAGGAAGGCGTCCAGGTCGAGTGGAGCCACCACGGGCGCGTCAGGGTGCTGCAGCTGGACAGCGGGGTTCAGGTCGGCTGCTGGACGGACGAGACCTGGCCTGTGGAAGCCAACAGGGCGCCCGCCATGTCGACCAGCGCCGAGACGCGGTCGGAATAGGCGACCAGCAGGCCGCCGGGGGCGTTCTTCAGTCCGCACCCGGACTGGCGCGCCGCCGCGGTGACCGCAGTCTCGGCGGACGCCGGCGCGAAGAAGGCGACCAGCGGGTGGGATTCGGGGTGCTCGCCGCCGAAGGCGCCGGCGTTGCAGCTCGACACCGGGACGCACCCCGCCAGCGCCAGGGCGGCGCAAAGGGCGTTTGTGCCCAGGTCGAACCCGAACAGGAAGGGGCCGGCCTGCCACCGTTCCTCCAGCCATTCCTCGTGGGACGCCCCGTCATCCCCTGCGTCGGCGAAGCGCTCCACCATCTCCCGTTCCGTGTCCGGCCAGGAGGCGGCCTCGGGCGGCGGCAGCACCGGCTCGTATTCGTGGTTCATCGTCCCGGCTTCGTCGGCCACGTCATCCGGCAAGCCGGACGACCAGTCGGCGTCCAGGGTTATCCTCACGTCGAACACCTGCTCCGGCATGGTCAGCCCCGCACGTCGATGGCGTAAACCTCGACGGGCTTGTCGCCGAAATGGGGATGGGTGATCTCGGTGAGCCGGCACCCCTTCCACGGGCGGGTGAGACGGCGCGTGTCGTCGCCCGCCTTCGGGTATCCGAGCGTCAGCACGATCGTGTCGTATTCCCGGCCCTCGAGGCGCCTGCGCCAGTACGGCGTGGCGAGCCGGTATTCCTCGGCCTTCCGCCCGTCGCGGATCTCGTTGAAGTAGACCGCCTTGAGCGAGAGGGTCAGGACACGGGGCCTAGCGGACACCGGCTGGCACCAGGCAGTCGCCGTCACGCCATTCCATCCCCGCGTTGGCGCAGGCCGCCACCGAGTTTGCTTCGGCGAAGGCGGAGGCACCGACGCCGATCGCGCCGGCCAGCATCATCGCAATGCCCATGATGCAGAACCACTTGAACTCCATCGCCTCAGCCTCCAGCCCGGGAATTGAAGTCGCGCACGGTCGAGTTGTACTCGTCGACCGCTTCGTTGCTGTTTGAGGTCAGGCACGAGATATAGCCCTCGACGTCGCTTTCGTAGTCCTCCATTTCCGACAGGCAGGACTCGAATTCGTGTTCGTCATCGAATGCGCCGTACCCGTCCGCGCAGTAGGGAGGGTCGGGCTCCTCGCAATACATGAAGAAGCCGGCGTGAGAAGCCGTTGTCTGCAAGATGATTGCGGCTGCCGCGAGGGCGATTTTCAGCATCGGATGTCCCCGTTCACCGCCGCACCATACCGCGATTCGACCGGAGCGGTAGCGTGTTCCCCGGATTGCCCTTAACGCTTGGCTTCACCCAGGAGGCCGACGGCGAAATCGGCGAAGAAACGGGCGAGGACGGGCGGGACGGCGTTGCCGATCATGCGGGCTACGGCGCCGTTCTTGTCTGCCGGGTGGAACACGTAGTCGTCGCGGAAGGACTGCAGGGCGGCGGCCTCGCGGAACGAGATCCCCCGGACCTGGGCCGGGTCGTAATGGCCGAACCGCCCGTTGGAGACGGAGTGGCAGTTTGTGGTGATGGTCGGGGCGGGACGGTCGGGATGCAGTCGCGTGTAGACGTCCTTGAAGGTCTTGTGGACCCCGTTGTTGCGCTGCATCGCCTTCTTGTGGCAGGCCAGCGCCAGGTCCTCGCCCGGGATGTTCCACAGGTACTCGTTGGTTTCCCCGGGCTTGGCGTGTGACAGGCGCCGGCGGTTCAGGTCCGTCAGCCGCGCCGCCCGGTGGTTCGGGATGTCCGGGTGGCTTTCCCCGTCCGCCAGGGGCGGGTACTTGCCGAGGACGTCGCGGACGGTGACCGGGACCGACGCCGGATCGGCGCCGGGCACCTCGACCTGCCGCGCGGCGGGCTCGGATGCCACGTCGGCGCGCACCGCGACCAGGATGGAACGGCGTCGGCTCTGGGCGATGCCGAACTTCTCAGTCGAGACGACCCGCGTCCCGACGATGTAGCCTGCATCCTGCAACAGGCCGGCGAACTCGCCCCACACCCCGCCGAAGCGCTCCGAGCTGGCGCCCGCGACGTTTTCGGAGAGGACGATCTCGGGCCGGAAGCGGACCACCAGGGACCCGGCCTCCAGAAGGAGCCGGCGGTCACGGGCGCGCGCGTCCTCGCGGTCGCGGGAGAGCGTCTTGCGGGCAAGGCCGGTGAAGGGCTGGCAGGGGGCGCAGACGGCGAACAGGAGCGGCACGGCGGGCCCCGAACGCCGCGCTTCGGCGACCAATCCCTCGAGTTCGGAGACCAACTCGCGCTTCTGCCCGTCCGGATAGGCTTCGGTGGCCTCGAAGATGTCGCGTTCCAGGAACCTGGCCGGCGTGCCGTCCGCGTTGACGTTGTTGGACTCGTAGGTCAGGCGGCACTGGGCCGCCTTGTCGACGCCCGCCAGGACATGGCCCCCGGCGTCGATCATCCCGCGCGTGGTGCCGCCGGCGCCGCAGAAGAAGTCGACCGCGAAGAACCGGGGCGGCTCCGCGGATATGTCCTGATCCATGTCCATGTCTACCGGTAGCCCGATTCGGCGGCGGCGCAGAAGCGGCCTGCGTGTCAGCCGAAGGGCTTGAAGGCCTCTCCCGGAGGGAGGTCATCGGGCGGTGCCTCGCGGAGGCGATCAGCGGCTTCCCGCTCCGCCTCGACGAGGGCTTCGAGGTCCTTTTCCGGCAACGGCGTCGTGTCGGGGACGCGCAGTCCGAGGTACGGGCGCAACTCCTTGTCGTCCCCGATGCGGGCCAGCAGGGACCCGAGCTTGGGGTACCGCCCGGCGCCGTCGACCGTGGACGCGGCGTAGGGCCGGTCCGCGGTGGGGACGAACCGGGTCATGCCCTCGTCCGCGGCGAAGAACGCCCACCCATGCGGGGCTTCCACGTCCTGCTCGCGCAGGCGCGCCACGTCCGAGGGGCCGAGCGCCACCCGCCGGGTCTCGACGGTCACGCGGGCGACCCCGAAGCTGTCGAGCCGCATGGCATCCGCCATGTAGTAGGTTCCCATCCCCGCGGCCTTCGAGGCGAGCCTGGCGGCGGACGTCGCGCTGTCGCAAAGGGTCGCGGACTGGTGGGAGCGGGTGAACGACAGGCCGGTGCCGTCGTTGTGCAGGAACGCCGGCTTGCCGTCTTTGCCCAGGCCGGCGGCGCAGTACTGGATCAGGATACGGTCGACGGAGGAGTCGAACGCGACCTTGCGGAACGCCGCCTCTGCCTCCTCCCGGCTGTCATAAGTCTCGACGCCGCTGCTGCCCTGGTCGGGACGTTCGGGGTCGCAGCCGTGGTGGGAGACGAATGACCACCCGTCGCCGAGGGTGCCGGGACGCACCAGGGCGACCTCGAGCGTGTAGCCGTTGTCGAGGCTGGCGGCGGCCACGATGCCGGGGTAGCCCATGCGGACCGCGGTGGCGAGGCATCTGGGGAGCTTGGCGTCGGTCATGTCGTCTCTCCTTTTCGCGCGCATCCTGCCGGAGCGGCGCGAAACCCACAACGGCGGGTTCTCCCTTGCGTCCCGGAGGCCTACGATGGAGGGGAAAAGGAGACCGCCATGCCCGTCCGCAAGTATCTCGAGCTGAGCACCGACCACATGAAGCCGTCCGACGCCGAACTGCTGGGCCGGTATTCGGCGGGACCGAACGGACGCGTCCGTCCCCCTGGCGGCAACCTCGTCGTGGATCCCGTGGGCGACTACGGATGGACGATCCCAGTCGGGTTCTTGCGCGCGGGCGGCGGGCTGACGGTGGAGGAGATCATCACCAGGCTCGACGACCTGAAGGCGGAGGGCTTTTCCCCCGAATTCACCAGGATACTTGTCGAGGCAGCCGGACAGGGTCTGGACCAGGTCACGTTCGACATCGACGCCGAGCACGAGCCGGGCTATCCCGTGTTCGAGCGGGAGGCCGCCGAAGAACCCGCCTCGCCAACGCCCTGATCCCACTGGCGCGCGGCGCGTTTCCGGTCCATCCTTTCCGGACAGACGCGGAGAGACGCATGCACAAGACGATCTATCCGGCGGCCGTGGCCGCCATGTTGCTGTCGGTGGCGCTGCCGGCCGTCGCCGAGGACTTGCGCCCGGTGGCGGTGGGCGGGCCCGTGACGCTTGGCTACCGGTTCGCCGAGGAGGTGCCGATCGCCGAATCCAGGCGGCACCCGGGCTACGGGATCGTCTATGTCGACGGGAGGACCTACTGGGTCGACCTCGCCGCGCGGCGCGTGGTGCGTGGCCCCGGCGCGGCGGTCGAGTTGCCGGAGACCGTGACCTACGCCGGTTCGGGCAAGACGCGGATGTTCACCGAGACCGGCACGCTGGCGCCGGGTCTGGTGCTCACGCCGGAAGCGCAGGTCGTCCCCGTCCCCGGACAGCCATACGGATACATCTCGGTCGAGGGCAGGGTCGTGTTCGTCGACCTCGCTACCCGGACGATCCTCTCCGCGGCCCCTTGACCCCGGTCAGCTCGCCTTGCGGACGGGCTCCTTCGCCGTCTCGGCGAAACGGTAGTGGTTGAGGCCTTCGCGCTTGGCGGCGTGCAGGGCGGTGTCGGCGCTCTCGAGCAGGGCGTCGGCGTCGACGCCGTTGCCCGGCGACAGGGCGATGCCCACCGAGGCGCTGACGCGCAGGTCGCGCCCGTCGATCGTATAGGGCGTCGACAGCGCCGCCACGAGGCGGGCGCCGAGCCATGCCGATTCCCCGACCTGGGCCACGGGGCTCTGCAGGATCGCGAACTTGGCGTTCTCGATCCGCATGCTGAAGTCCTCTTCCCGGATGGTGGAGCGCACGCGCGCCGCGGCCATGTCGAGCAGGGTGTCGTTCGCGGCGCCGGCACCGGACAGGTGCAGGAACAGCACTGACACCGATTCCCCCCTCGCCGCGCAGGCGGCCAACGCCTCCTCGGTCCGGGTGCGGAAGGTGATCCGGTTCTGCAGCCCGGTCATCTCGTCATGCCGCAGCTGCGGCGGCAGGGTCACCGAGACGACGTCCTCGCCGGACGGGAGCGCGTCCGGGTCCGGCGCCAGGGCGCGGGCCTCGAGACAGGCCAGGGCCTGCTTGAGCGCGTTGTAGCAGGTCTCGTCGATCTGGGTGCCGACCATCTCGTCCATGATCCCCAGGGCCTTGGCCGAGGACATGGCGGGACGGTACGGGCGCTCCGCGGTCAGGGCGTCGTAGATGTCGGCGACGGTGATGATGCGGGTCTCGAAGGCGATGGCGGTGCTGTCCAGCCCGAGCGGGTAGCCCTTGCCGTCGAGGCGCTCGTGGTGCGCAGCCGCGATCGGGGCGAGGTCGCTGAAGGCAGCCACCCGTGACAGCACGTCCTGGGTGTAGGCCGGATGGCGCTTGATCGCCTCCCACTCGTCGGGGTCGAGCTTGCCGGCCTTGTCGAGGATGGCGTTGCTGACGCCGAGCTTGCCGATGTCGTGCAGGAGCGCGGCCCGGCGCAGCCAGCGGCGCCGTTGCGGCGACATGCCGAGGTTCTCGGCGATCATGTCGGCGAACAGGGTGACGCGCTCGCTGTGCCCGCTGGTGAAGGGGCTCTTGGAGTCGATGATCTGGGCGAAGGCGTGGGCGATGTCGTCGAGGTAGTCCTCGTCGACCTCGGTCGTGGCCTGGGCCGGCTCCAGCGAGAACAGGTTGCGCTCGAGGCTGGCGTCGCCCCAGGTGGACCAGAAGCCGGGTTCCGCCGCCACCGCGTTGAAGGCGGCGAGAAGCTCGGGGTCGAACCACGTGCCGGAGCGGCGGTTCACCTCGCGGACGGCCTCTTCCGGGCCGTTGGCCATGGCCAGCGCGTCGACCACCTGCGAAAGCAGCGCGATCTGGGAGTTGCGCGGGATCTCGTGGCCCTTGAGGCCCAGGGGCTTGCCCTTGCCGTTCCACTGCTCGTCGAGGTGGCGGATGCCTTCGGCGACCTCCTCGTTGAACCGCATCTTGCGGGCGATGTCGGCGCCGCGCTCGCAGCGGGTGCCGACCATGTCACGGCTGAAGCTGTCGAGGTTGCGCAGGACGTTGACCAGGGTGCGGAAGCGCGAGCCGATGTCCTTGCCGAGGCCGCTGTGCGACAGCAGGAAGCCCACCGACTGCGGCAGGCTGTTCTGGTCGACCGACATGTAGTCGGACTTGAAGGAGATGTCGTCGTCAAGGAACAACTCGCAGATGCGGGCGGCGTTGCTGGTGCAGCCGAGGTCCTTGAGCAGCAGGGTGTAGTAGAGGTTGCCCAGGCTCTCGCCCTCGAGGCCCAGGTGGATGCCGATATTGGTGCCGATCCAGCAGGTGCGCAGGCAATGCCCCGCAGGCTGCCCCTCCGTCAGGTCGAGGGCCACGCTCAGCGCGCCGAGGAGTTCGGAGAGCTGGATGGTGGGGGTTTTGACGCTCATGGTTTCGCACCTGGCAGAGGGATTTCGGGTGGTGTCCTGCCACCCTTGTAGGGACGAAAGGTAATCAAATCCCTAACCGGGCCGTGACCGGGCGTTCCCTTCCTCCGGTTCGCGGCGATGTTCTCCGCCCAAGGATTTCCGGGGTTTTCCCTCGTCGTGGCGCGGCCCGGCCGGGGCACGCACGCCATGCGTCCGGGGAATACCCCACGTGATTTTCTCCCGTTGGTGAACAAAACGTTAAGGCTTGCCTGGATTTAAGTAAAATTGCAGCTATCCTCCCTGGATCGTGAATCCATGCCATCGGGGGATACTACGCATGCGGTCCAAGTTCGCCTTCCTTATGCATCCGCGGAACACCGTGCGGTCCGACATGGGACTGCTGCTCGGGGCCCCGTTCGCCCTGGTCCCGGATCGTGTGTACCTGGAGGCGTTCCGCCGCTTTCCCGTCAAGCCCGTCCTCACCGGGCGGATGACCTACCGCGACACCCCCGCCGAGACCACCGGCCTCATCTACACGGTGCCGTTCACCCCGGACCAGCTCCTGGGCCTGCCGCGCCAGAAGGTGCGGGCGCGCATCAACCTCGCCCTCGACATGGCCCGCGACGCCGGCGCCACGGTGATCGGGCTGGGGGCGCTGACCGCGCCCGTCTGCAACGGCGGCAAGGCCCTGGTCGAGCGCGACGACATCGGAATCACCAACGGCAACGCCTACACCGCCGCCATGACCCTGCAGGGCATCGAGAGGCTGCTGCTGCGGTTGCCGTCCGACCCGCTGGTCGCCTTCGTGGGCGCCTCCGGCAGCGTCGGCTCGTGCCTCTCCAAGCTCTACGCGCGCAAGCACGGCGGGCGCGTCCTGCTGGTGGCCCGCAACCGGGGACGGCTCGAGAAGCTCGCTGGCGAGATCGCCCGGGACGACCTCGAGGTCACGGTGTCGACCGAGATGGACGACGTGCGCGAGGCCGACCTGATCGTGCTCCTGACCAGCGCCACCGAGGCCCTGCTGCGCAGCGAGCACCTCAAGCACGGCGCCGTGGTCCTCGACGACACCGTGCCCCGCAACACCGACATCCGGCTCCTGGCCGAGCGCCCCGACGTGACCATCGTCGACGGCGGCCTCGTCGAGATCCCCGGTGTCGACCTCAAGGGCACGATCGGCCTGCCGCCCAACCTCGCCTACGCCTGCCTCGCCGAGACGATGTTGCTGGCCCTCGAGGGTCACACCGGCCATTTCGCCATCGGCAACGCCAGCGTCGACCAGGCCCTGCGCATGCTCGAGCTGGCGGAGAAGCACCGCGAGCACGGCTTCAATCTCGCCCCCTTCCGCTCCTTCGGGCGGCTGCTGGACACGGGGTCGGCGGAGACGTCCGACGCCGAAGGCGAGGGGGCCCGCTCGTGGGCCGCGTAGTCATCCTCGGCGGCGGCTACGCCGGCCTGCACTGCCTGCGGGCGCTCGAGGCGTCCATGGGGCGCGACCTCGACGCCGGCAGGCACCACGTCACCCTGGTGTCGCGGGATCCGTACCACACCTACCACGGCTGGACCACCGAGGTGCTGTCCGGGCGTCTCCCGGCGGGGCGGACGCTCAGTCCGCTTGCCCCGATCGCGCGCGGACGGTTCCTCGAGGGCCTCGTCACCGGCGTGGACCTGGACGCCCGCGAGGTGGCGGTCGAGACCGCGGACGGCGCCACCGTCCTGCCGTTCGACCACCTGCTGCTGGCCACCGGCTCCGTCGACCCGTTCGGGCGCATCCCCGGTCTCGCGGAACACGGGTGGCGCCTCAAGGACACCCGCGACATGCAGGCACTGGCCGCCCGCCTCGACGCCATCGGGTCCGGCGCCGCGCCGCTGCCCGCCAAGGTCGCGGTCGTGGGCGGCGGCATGGCCGGCGTGGAGACCGCCTCGGCGATCGCCGAACGGGTCGGGGGCGACCGCGTGGCGCTCCTCGCCTCCGGTCCGGTGCTGCTCGGGGACCTCGCCCGCGACTACGGGCGACTCGCGGCCAACGCCGCCGACACGCTGCGCCGGCAAGGCGTGGAGGTGCGCCCCTCCAGCAGGGTCGCCTCGATCGGACCGGGCGAGGTGGTGCTGGAGGACGGCACCCGCTTCCCCTGCGACATGGCCGTGGTCGCGGCCGGCATCGAGTTCCCGGTCCTTGCCGGCACCGAACGGTTGTCCCGCACGGGGACCGGACGGTTGCGCGGTGACGGCTTCCTGCGCGCGTCCGGCGCGGACGGCGTGTGGGTCGCCGGCGACATCGCCGAGGTCGCCCGTCCCGGAGGCGAAGGCAACTGTCCTGTCGACGCGCTCTGGGCCATGAAGCAGGGCAGGCATGCCGGCACCAACATCGCCCGCGCCATCGCCGGCAAGCCGCCGAAGCCGTTCCGGTTCCGGGGCATGGGGCAGGCCGCCGGCCTCGCCGATCGCCAGGGCATCTCGGAGCTGTACGGGATGCAGTTCACCGGGCGCCTCGCCTGGCTCCTGAGGGTGGCCTTCTTCTCCTGGTTCATGCCTTCCCGGAGGCACGGGTTCTCGGTCCTGGCCGAGTTGCTCGGCTACCGGAAGGGGGCCAGAACGGCAGGCCCGCCGGGACCACCGCCACGGAGGGCGAGGCCGCTCACGGCGGATTGTGAGTCCAGTCCATAACTGCCGGTTCCGAATCGTTTGGATCGGATGTACCCATGGTTAACGGAAGTCCCACCAGGGTATGGCAGGCATGGAAACGCTCGATATCCGCTCCGGCAAGGGCCACACGAAATCGGCCTTGGCCGACAGGCTTTCGTCCGAGATCCGGCGCCGGCTGGACGAGGTCGGCCTGGTCGAGGTCGCGGTGGCGAGCGACGGCGAGAACGGGTATTTCCACGACTCGATCGACTTCACCTTCCGGGTGGGCGGGCGGCGCCTGCCGATGCTCCTCGCCGTCGACGGGACCGGCGGATCGGTGGTGAACGCCGCGTCCGACACCGACATCCCGGTCGCCGGCAAGTATTACGAGGTCAGGGAGATGGACACTTTGCTGTCCGCGGCGGTCGCCACCGTGTGGTGGCATGTCTCGGGCAAGAACACCACCATCCACTGATCTCCGCTCCACTGGACCTTCCCGAGAGCCGTTTCCGGTAACCATACCGAGTCGACTTCCTTGCTCCGGGACGGTAGTTAGGGAACTGTCCGCCGTGACATCTATTCCCTTGACGCGGTCCAGACCACGGAGCACCCCATGAATTCCGGTTCACAACCCGACCCGAACCTCGCCGACAGCATCCGAAGCATCCTGAACAACGAAGGTGCGGGCGCGGCTCGCCCGGATACCGGTGCCCAGTCCTCGGACGGGGCTCCCCGCGAGTCCCGCGACCAGCAGTCGCTGCGCGTGGCGCCGCGCACCGCCGCCGCCGCGCAGGGCCCGGCCTACCGTCCGACCGAAACCGGAAGCGTGGACGGGAGCACCGAGGAATTCACCTACCAGGAACGCCGCCACACCAACGACGTCAACCTGCTGGCCGCCGAGATCGACGCGCTGTCCACCTCGATCGACCTGGACGAGGCGCGCATGCGCGAGCTGCAGATGACCATCGAAAAGAAGGTGGCCGCACGCCAGCGACTGATCCACCTGCACACCGCAGGCACCCGCTATCTCGACGACCTGCGCAGCTTCACCGGCAAGTAGGCATCGGCCTTCGCGGACGGGTGAAAAGGGGACGCGCCGCGTCCCCTTTTCGATTCCGGCGTTCAGCGTTCGCGCCCCATCGGAACGGTGACGCGCGTCACGGCGCCGCTGACATTGCTGGTGATCGCCATCTCCACACCCACGGCGTCACCCGCCAGCACGAAGGTGGCCGAGAGCGCCAGCGACCCGTCCCCGATCCTGCCGTCGTCGATGGTGAACCGGATGCCGGACGCGTCCCCCGTGCCGACCGCCCCGCCGGAAAAGCCGGCGTTGGACGTGACCGCTGCCTCGTAGCGTCCGTCCGGCACGAAAGCCATCACGCCCTGCAGGGTGATGCGGGTCCCCGCCACGGTGCAGGCGGTGTCGCGCAGGTACATCCGTCCCCTGGCGCCGGCCTCGAGGCCGAGCCGGCAATCCACCCGGTCCGTGGCGCCGTTCTCGTAGACGGCGGTGCCGCTGCCGGAGAATCGCCCCTCGTAGGACAGGAGGGCGGCATAGCCGTCGGCGACGGCGGCGGACGGGGCGGCAAGCAACAGCATGCAGGCCGACGCGGCGCGGCGAAGTGCGGGTTTCAACGGGATCTCCCTTGTGTTCAGGCCCAGGCTAACGCGGCGCGTCCGATTCGTCATCGCCCAGGCGGTTGTGCCATGCCAGCAAAAGGAGGACATTCCGCCACGACGAATCACCTGCATGGACAACCGCCATGACCCAGCTCGAGCAGATCCTCGCCGAATACGACCTGGCCGTCGACCGGACGCCGGAGGGCAAGTTGCGCGTGTGGCACCAGGGGTGCAGCCAGGCCATCCTCGAGGGTGACATGGAATCCTGCTCGCTGCTCGTTGCCGTGCTGGTGTCGGAACGCCTGCGGATCGCTGCCGAGTTGTCCGCGGACGCCGCGACCGGCCAGCTGCAGGACGTCGAAAGCTTCGAGGCCGATCTCGAGGAGCTGCTGGATTCGAACGCCTATATCCTGGGCGCCCGCTCGGACGGGCGCTACGAGGACGAGGAGTTCGGCTGGAGCCGCACGCGGGCCGCGCGGCACGCCAAGTTCCTGCTGTCCTTCGGCGTGATCGGCAAGGGCGTCGAGAAGGTGGACGCCGAGGACCCCGTCCGCAGCGGGGCCTTCAAGGGGTTCCTCGGCGGCGTGCAGTCCGCCGTCCGCAAGTGGCTCGACGAAGGGCACCTGATGCAGTTCGCGCCCTCCGCCCCGTCGTTGCGCTGACGCCGGCGCTATTCCTCGAACAACCGGCACCCGTCGCCCAGCTCGACGACGCAGGCGTCGACGGCCTTGCCGACCTCGGCGCGGGACACCGCCCCGGGCGCGAAGCCGACCCGTTCCAGCGCCTCGGCATAGGTCTCGAGCTGGGCCGTGTCCGCGAGGCGGACCGCAAGGCGGAACATGGAGCGGGCCGCTTCGGCGTCGCCCTCGGCGGCGAGGATATGGGCATAGGTGTCCGCCACCGGTGAGGTCACGGACCCGATCCTGGCGCGGCTGGAAAAGAACGGGTCGATGACCTCCGCCGCACGGGCGGTGTCGCCCTCGAGGAACAGCGTCCAGGCGTAGTCGTTGGCGATGGCTATGTCGTCGGGTTCCGCCTTGTGCAGGGCCGCGATCTCGCGCAACGCCGCCTTGCGTTCCCCTGCGGCGTCCAGCACCACGAAACGAAGGTAGCCGGTCCGGGCGTCGGGGGCGTCCTCCTCGAGCCTCTCCACCTCGGCCATGGCCGCGTCCGTGTCGCCCGTCGCCACATAGGCGTGGACGAGCGAGGCGCCGACCAGCCGCTGCGGGTCGAGGGCGCGGGCGGCGAGCAGGTCGTCTATCGCCATGCCGGGATCGCCCGCGGCGGCGAGGCAGTCGCCCCGCACCTGCGAGCCGATGGCCATTGCCCGGATGCCCTGCGGCAGGTCTTCCGGCCTCGTGGTCGATGCCATCGCCAGTTCGATGGCGCTGGAGGCGTCCTCCACGCACCGTTGCGGGTCGATCGCCGACAGCGCCAACGCCCGGTGCAGGTAGGCCGAGGAGTCTTCCGGGGAGAGCCCGACCGCCATGGAGGCCTGGGCCAGCGCCTCGACCGGAAGCTCCATCCGCAGAGACAGCGCCGAGGCGCGGATCCAGGCGTCGGCGTTGCCGGGGTCGAGGACCAGGGAAGCGGAGAGGTCGGACCGTGCCCGGTCGAATTCCCCCTGCTGGGCGAACAGGCCCGCGCGGGACGACAGGATCAGCGACCGGCGGTCGTCCGAGGCGGCCTCGTCCAGGGCCGTGGCGCAGGCCTCCAGGCGTTCCTTGTAGTTCAGGATCTCCAGCATGCAGTCGAGGGCGCTGCCCGTCTCCTCCTGCGCGGCGGCTGGAAGCGGCGCCGCCAGCGCGCAACAGGTGGCGAGCAGGGCGGCGAGGAAGGTCTTGGTGGTGGGGAGGTTCATGTGGGCTCCGGCGAATCGCTTTCGCCCCACTCTACCCCCGCGGGTCGGCGAGTCGATACACGAGCGCGCGGCAGGGAACGTCCCGCGCGGCATCCCCGTTCAGGACTTGCAATCCATGGAGGGAACCGAAAATGCGCCGTACAGCCCTGGCCGCTGTCCTTGTCCTGCTCGCCGCCGCGCCCGCCGCGGCCATGCAACCCCACCGTCTCGTCGGCGAGGCCTCGCCCGGCGCCCCTTACGGCGGCTGGCACCCGGCGCCGGTGCGGCCTTCCGGATTCGACGCCTATTTCCGCGTGGTGGAGGCGCACGGGCGCACCTATGTCCTCGACCGGGCGACGGAGCGGATCGTCTATTCGCCGGATTTCCCGCCCTACCTGCGGCGCGAATACGGCTATGTCTTCATCCACGGGGAGCCGGTCCTCGTCGACTTCACCCGCGGCGTCATCCACTGGCGCTGACGCGGACATGCGGCTACTGGGCGGGGTCCTTGCCGGGCCGGTAGGGGCGTGGGACAATCGCGTCCGACTTGGCGCGAATCCCTGCCGGAGCCCTTCCCGATGTCCAGACCTACCCGCGGCGAGACCGCGGTCCTCGCCGTCCTGCTCGCCGTCGTGCTCTATGTCGGCGGCGTCGCCTTCCTGACCCCCGCCGGCACGCTGCGCTCGGCCATGGCGACCGCGGGGGCCGAGCCGCTGACCTATGACCGCATGGCGGAGATGATCTCCGGCGGGGAGGTGGCGAAGGCGTTCTGGAACGAGGGGGTGTTCTCGTTCGAGGATACCGAAGGCGAGACCTACGTCATCGACTACCCGATCACCTTCCTCATGGAGGACGCCTTCCGCCAGCTGCGCGAGGGCGGTGTCGAGGTCGTGTTCGGACCGCCTTCGGGCGGCGACGCCGCCGCGCCGGGACCCGCCGGACGCGTGGTCGCGACGCTGTCGGAGATCTTCCAGACCCTCTACCTCGCCTTCCCGGTGGTGGTGCTGCTGCTTGTCGGCTGGCTGGCCTGGCGCATGCTGTCGCCGGCCGCCGGCGGCAAGGGCAGGTGGCCGCAGGTCATCCGCCAGCACGACGTGCGCTTCGACGACGTCGCCGGGCACGGGGAGACCCGGTTCGAGCTCGAGGAGATCAAGACCTTCCTCAAGGACCCCGGCGCCTATGCGGAGATCGGCGCCCGTTCGCCCAAGGGCATCCTGATGGTCGGGCCGCCGGGCACCGGCAAGACCCTGATGGCCAAGGCGCTGGCCGGCGAATGCGGCGCCGCCTTCATCCCCACCTCCGGCGCCGATTTCGCCTCCATGTTCGTGAGCGAGGGCTCCCGCAAGATCCGCAAGGTGTTCGAGGTGGCCAAGCGGAACGCGCCCGCCATCGTGTTCATCGACGAGATCGACAGCATAGCCCGCCGGCGCGGCGGCGACAGCAGCGCGGTGTCCCAGGAAAAGGACCAGATCCTCAACCAGCTCCTGGTGATGATCGACGGCTTCGAGGACAGCAAGGGCGTCATCGTCGTCGCCGCCACCAACCGGGTGGACGTGCTCGATCCCGCCATCCTCAGGGCCGGACGGTTCGACCGCCAGGTGCATGTCGGCCTGCCGGACCGCCGTGGGCGGGAACAGATCCTGGCCCTGCACGCGCGCGGCAAGCCGCTCGACCCCGCCGTGGACCTCGCCGCCGTCGCCGGGGGCACGCCCGGGTTCTCGGGCGCGGACCTCGCCAACCTCGTCAACGAGGCGGCCATCCATGCCGTGCGCGCCGGGCGCAAGACCGTGACCCCGTCCGACTTCTCGGCGGCGCGCGACAAGGTCACCATGGGCGTCGAGCGCAAGTCCGCCATGATCGAACCCGATGAACGGCGCCTGATCGCCTTCCACGAGGCCGGGCACGCCCTCGCTTCCTGCCTCGTGGAGCATTCCGACCCCGTCCACCAGGCCACCATCATCCCGCGCGGCCAGTCCCTGGGATACGTCATGCGGGTGCCGGAGCGCGACCGCCTCTGCATCCCCAAGAGCAAGCTGCTGGCCGACCTCGTGGTGGCGACGGCGGGCCGTGCCGCCGAGGAGATCGAGCTCGGCGGCGAGCACATCACCACCGGGGCGGCCTCGGACATCGCGCAGGCCACCGACATCGCCACCCGCATGGTGTGCGAGTGGGGCATGTCGGGTCTCGGCATGCTCCGGATGGCGCGCCGCGAGGACGGGTCCTACGGGGAGGCGGCGGAGCGCGAGATCGCCGCCATCGTGGAGACGGCCCGGACCACCGCCGTCGACCTGCTGTCCGGCAACAGGGCGGCGCTGGAACGCATCGCCGAGGCGTTGCTGGAACGCGAGACGCTGTCGGGCGACGAGGTCCGCGAGCTCGCCGGCGTTCCGGCGGCAAGGGGTGACCGCGACGACGGCGCGCGAGTGTCAGCCTGACACCGGTCAGGGCCCCGGGGAGGCGGGGGTGTCGTCCTCGTGGAAGGCGAATGCGGGCCGGGGCCGGCTGCGGTAGCCGTTGAGCTCCAGCGCCTTGACCGCCGCCGATGCCGCGATCGCCAGGGGCGCCCGGTGGCCGTTGAGGTCGAAGGAGACCTCGGGCAGCTCGTCACGCACGGCGATAGATGCCTGCTCCAGCAATCCCGGCAAGTCCGGGTTCGCGGCGCTGCGGTCGAAGCCCGGAGCCGTGTATCGGAGGTGGGCGCGCAGGAAGGAGAGCGGATAGGTGGCGACCGGCAAGCCGCGGACCGTGTTCAGCAACACCTGTTCCGCGAGGTCCGCCACCACCAGTTCGCGGATGCTTGCCGGCATCAGGCTTTCCGGCAGGTCCGGTACCGCGGGGATGTCCATTTCGGCAAGCCGGGCCGCCGTGAACCCCATGTAGTCCACCATGCGCGGCAGGTCCTTCGGCGAGACGGCGGTCCACGGATAGTAGCTGTGCCAGAAGGCGTCCCGGACCTCGATCGTGTGCCCGCCAATGCCGTAACGGGGGACGGCATGGAAGTATGGCCCCTCGCTCCGGACCAGCATGGCCGTGGGGGTGGCGCGGAAGCGGTCGGCAGTTTCCTGGGCCCGGCGCGCCGCTTCCTCGCGTCCGTCCGACACGATCTCGCGGATGGGGAGGCTGTCCAGCGGGTTGCCTTCGATACGCTCCGTATCCGCGATGTGCTGGATTTCCGAATCGAACGGGGTGGTGCCGTCCTCGAAGTCCCGGCGCCTGAGCTGGTGGTAGAGACTGCCCTCGTGCTCGCGCCACCGCTTGTCGCCCGGCAGGGAGATGCGCACCGGGACCTCAGGGATGTCGGCGACCACGACGGGAACGCGGTCGTGTACCACGGCCCTGCGCACCTTGCGTCCGCCCTTGCGGATGTAGCTGAACTCGTATCCTACCCTGGCGTTGACGATCACAGCGAGAACCCCTCGAACAGGAGGGCGTCGTCGTCCTCGGGGGTGAAGCCCGCGGCAGCCAAGACCGTGGCGCCCGCATAGGCCCGCGAGAGCATCCCCATGGGCGGCAGCCTGCCGGCGTCCAGCATCTCCCCGACGCAGCGGACGGCGGTGGACAGGGGACGTGTCAGGGAGGCGGACGGAAGCCCGCGGAAGACGCCGAACAGGTCCCGGTAGGGCCGGGCCTGTGCCCCGCCGTCCTGCGGGTCTCCGGGGTAGAGGTGCCGGATGGACTGCCGCATCTCGACATGGGCTTTCAGGAGCTCCCGTGACATCCGCTCGATCTCCAGGTTGCCCAGCTCCTCGTTCAGGGAACAGGCGATCGCCTCCGTGCGGATGTCCATGTCGTCGGGCAGCTCGAGGTCCTGCGCCGGGGCAGTGTCCGGACGGGGCACGCGGCGGCGCTCGATCGCTTCCCCGTCGAGACCGGCGGCGGCGAGGCACCGGTAGGCGTCTTCCACCCTGTCGAAACGGAACAGGCCGCGGCGGGCGGAGTTGCGCGTCAGGGCCGTCGTGGTGGGCTCCCAATGCAGGGAGAGGCTGCGCGATGTCCTCGGGTCGAAATCGGAGCGGTATTGTATCCCCAGGACCAGTACGGGGCCCATCGACGGCGCCATGACCTGGCCGTCGACGCACACCAGCATGCCTGCGAGGTCGCGGACCAGCTGTCCGTATTCGGTGTCGGTGATGTCGCTCCCCTTGCCGTGCGCCTCCTGTTCCGCCGGGGTCATCTTGCGGACCCCGTTGACCAGCAGGACATCGAGGCGCGACTCGCCCGAGTAGTAGGGGGTGACCGGCTCGTAGAGCCTTCCGTCCAGTGACACGGCGGAATACCCGCCGTGCATGTCGCGGCTCTGGTCGCGGTCCGGGCGGAAGTCGATGGCCGGGCGGGCGCCGCTCACGTCCCGGATATCGACACGGATACGGCGCGATTCCCCTGCCGGGGTCCCGCCGTGGTTGTCGAGGAGGACGATGTGTTCCATGCCGGATTTCCTTGCTCCCGGAACAGTAGCATCAGGGCCCGAAAGGCACCGCCTGCGGCACGGGGGCGGCGCCCTGCTCCGGCGTCCCGGACCGGACCGCCTGGAACATCGAGACGATGTCCGTCCACGGACGGCGTTCGGCGGAATAGGACGACACCGCGTATTCACGCATCACCCCGTCCACATACATGGAGAACTGGCCTTCCGCCCCCATGAACCGGCGGGCGTAGAGCTCGGGGGACCGGAACAGCCGTTCCGGACGCAGCTGCGATATCGCCAGCGTGTCGAAGGACAGGTGGTGCTCGCGGGCGAGCCACAGCAGTTCCCGGTACCACCGCGCGATGTTGGCGGTGACCCGCTCGTCGTGGCGCCCGCGGAAGCCGATGCCGCGCCCGTGGTCCTTGTAGCCGAGCACCAGCACCTTGCGCGAGGGCAGATCGTCGAGCAACGCCGGGTCGTCGACCCCGGCGATCATGTGGACCACCATGTGCTCGTAGTCCCAGTCGGGGACGCGCCCGAACACCGATACGCCTACCCCGAATACTGCGCCCGCGGAGATCAGACGCTCGAGCTGCGGGCGGTGGCGGTCGAGGTGCCGCCCGTTGACCGTGACGTTGGGGATCAGGCCCATGTCGCGGAGCCCGGTGACGAGGCGGTCGAACTCCGGATGGGACAGCGGGTCGCCGCCCCCGATCGCGATCTCGACGCCAGCCGGCAACGGGGACAGCAGGGCCAGCATGGCGTCTACGTCCCCGTGCCTGCCGCGGCGGGTCGACTTCTCATGGCACCACGCGCAACCGGCGTCGCACCAGTCCGTGACCTTGAGGTCCATCTGCTCCGGGTGGACGGGCGGTACGCCGGGCTCGACCTCGCGCCGCACCTTGGTGCCGTCGCGCCGGATCTCGACCTCGTAGCCGCCGTTCCTGTACGCCGCCAGCGGCGTCTCCATGGTCATGCCGGGCGCCGGGCGGGCGTGGCGATCGCCTCCGCCGCCGCCATGATCCCGGGGACCTTGCCGGGCCGGACGACGCAGGAGAGCGTCAGCGTCACCGGGGAAGGGTCGGTCCACGGGTCCAACTCGCCGTGCCGTCCCGTCATCACGAGGTCCTCGGCGAGGGGGATCTTGGGGCTGTCGTAGCTGGTCGCCTCGGCGAGGAAGTCGTGGAACGACTGTACCGCGGTCTCTTCCGCCATCGGCGTGCCGGCGTCGCCATGCGTCACCTCGACCGATTCCACCACCAGGTCGGCAAGACGTTCCCGCAGGCGGACGAAGCCGTAGGACTCGCCCGGTATCTCCACGGTGTCCCCGTCACCCGTCACGGTCAGCGCCCCGTCCGGCGCCACGACGAGGGTAAGCGGGTCTCCCTGGATGCGGGCCGTGGCGTAGGCGCCCTTCAGGTAGGGGACTTCCCCGAGGTCGGTCGGGATGGTGTCGCCGGGGCCGGTGTCCTGGTCCCCGGTCTCCACGAACGACCGGGGGGAGAACAGGAACCCGAGCAGGGTTTCCTCGTCCTTCAGCATCTCGAGGCCCACCCCGCGCGAGTCCGGGTCGACGTAGATCCCGAGATAGTGCTGCGCGTCCCTGGAATGGGGGCGGACCTCCACCCGGCAGCCGGTGACACGTTCCACCGCCCCGATCGCCATCTCGGCCTTGGGGTGGGTGCGCCGGAGGATGGCGGCGCAGTCCTCGCCGCGCGGGCAGGCGTCGAGGTAGTCGGGGGCGAGTTGCGACAGCAGGTAGGCGAGCTTTCCCTGGGGCGAGTGGTAGCGGTACCACTCCAGGCCGTGGCCGCGCGGACGCACCACGAGCACGCCGTTCCGCAGGTCCTCCTTGGGGATCGAGAAGTCGAGGACCTCCTCGGGGACGACGGTCACGGAATGGGAGGACGAGGAGTTGGTCTCGAAGACCCCGTCGCGGACATTGGTGCGGATGTTCATGTCGTTCCTAGGGCCGGTGGCCGGTTTGGGGCGTGTTTGCCGCCATTGTCTTCCCGAGATGGTCGAAGGCTTGCCGGGTTGCGACGCATTCCGTCCGGAACCTCAGGTCGTGCTCGGAGTCCATCTCGTCGGCCTTGCCGGTGATCTCCACGTCGGGCGCGAGGGGCAGCCGTCTCGGCGGGCCATCGCTGTTCACGCGCGCGAGGAACCGGAACACGGCGTCGCGGGTCGGCTGGTCCGCGGGGACGGAATCGCCGTCGCCGACATGGACGCGGGTCAGGAAGACGCCGTCGCAGGCGTCCATGATCGCGCCGGCGCGTCGCGGCGCCTCGGCCACGATCTCGCGGGTCCCGTCGTCGAGGATCACGATGTCCTCGTCGAGCGGCGGGAACTCCATGCGGAAGCGGACGTCACCCTCGACCTTTTCCGCCACCTGCAGCGGATAGGCCGGTTCGGGCGCGCCGCGGTCGGTGGGGATGAACTCGCCGGCATAGTATTCGTCGCTTCCGGTCTGGACCATGGAGTCGGGCGAGAACACGAGGGCGACCATGGCGTCGATGTCCCGCACCAGGTGGTCCGCCACACCCGTCTCGCGGGCCTGCGAGTCAAGGTAGGGACGCTCGGGAATCACCTCTAGGACGCAGCCGGTGAGGCGTTCCACCTTGGTGACCAGGCGGTCGATCCAGTCCGAGTGCCTGCGCAGCGCGAAGGCGACGTTGTAGTTCCCGGAAGGGATCTCCTCGAGGTAGGAGGCGTCCGTCATGTAGGCCAGCAGGTAGGCCAGCTTGTTCGAGGGCAGGTAGTAGCGGTGGTAGGAGGTCCCGAAGCCGCCGAGGCGCACGGTGATCTTGCCGTCGCGCAGGGCCTGCCGGTCGATGGCGAAGTCGGCGATCTCCCCAGGCGCCATCGTCAGGGAGTGGGAGGAAGACGAGTTCGTCTCGAACACGCCGTCCCGGATGTTGGTGTTCATGGGCTTGCTCCGCGAATTCGGCGGATCATCGCACGCGTCCGGGCAATGATCCACAGCCGGCTGTCGATGCCCGCGAAAGGGTTTGTTAGGCAATCCATGACGAAGCGGTTGCGTCTCCGCCGCCCGCGCCCGTACCTTGCCCCGGTCGAATGTCTCGCCCCGGCGTTTGCCGTCAGCGGACGTCCCTCGTATCCGGAGAACCGCCTTGTCGGCAATGCCCGTTGACGCCGATCCCTTCCAGACGCCGGTTGTCGGCACGGCGCCCGAACACGGGTTCTCGCAGCGTTGGCGCGACCGCCGGGAGTACCGCAGGACGCCGGGCGAGCGGATCGATCCGTCCGAATACGGCATCGAGGTCCTGGGTGACCGCGAGGCGAGACGGTTCGTCACCACCCACCACTATTCCGGCTCCTATCCGGCGGCCCGCCTCGCGGTCGGCCTGATGCGCAAGGCCGGTGTCGCCCCCGCCCGCTTGGTCGGCGTGTGTGTCTTCGGCGTGCCGATGAACCAGCGGTCGGTGCCGCGCTACCTGGGCCTCGAGCCGAACGACGGGGTGGAACTATCCCGCCTGGTCCTGCTCGACGAGGTCCTCCATTCCGGCGAGAGCTGGTTCGTCGCCAGGGCGCTGTCGCGGTTGCGGACGGAAAAGCCGGGTGTGGCGGGCGTGATCAGCTACGCCGACCCGACCGAGCGCCGGGACGCCGGCGGCAACGTCTTCAAGTGCTCCCACTGGGGATACATCTACCAGGCCCTCAATTTCGGCTATGCCGGCACGGCGACCCGCCGCACCCTGCTGATGACCAGGGGCGGGCAAGTCGTCTCCGAACGGGCGTTGTCCAAGATCCGCAACGAGGAACGCGGTTTCGAATACGCCTGCCGGCAGCTGGCCGCCTTCGGGGCGCCGGAGCGCGCCTTCGGCGAGGAGCCGCGCGCCTGGGTCGACCGCGTGCTCGCCTCCGACGCCTTCACGCGTGTCAGGCATCCAGGCAACCACATCTACCTGCTGGGACTCGACCGAAAGGTGCGCCGGCACGTGGACGGCATTTCCGGTCGGGGACGGGACGTCTATCCGAAGGCGGACCGGCTGCCCGAGGCTGCGTAGGCCGGCTCCTCACATGCCCGGCGCAATCACCGCCGGTTCGGCCCCGTCCTCCGGCACGGCCTCCTCGAGCGGCGGCAGGCCCAGGATGTCCCTGTACCCCACCGGCTGCAGGCCGAGCCCTTCGAGCGTCGGGCCGAGGTGGCGCCAGATCCATTGCGGCGCCTCCATCTCGAGGATCGCCTCCTCGTAGGCGTCGTGCTCCTCCTCGCGGATCCACAGCAGGTGCGGATCGCGGTCGGCAAGCTCGACGATCCGGTAGCCCTCGACCCACGGGTCGTCTGGATCGCCGCCCTCGGTGGGCTCGAACATCGGGCGCGGACCGGCGGCGTCGAGGGCCCGCCCGTCCGGCAGGCGCACCCAGGCATGCATCAGGTAGTTGAGGACCTCGCGCCCGTCCTCGTGGCCCCACTCGAACTCCGCCATCATCGGCAGGCCGTACATCCGGTGCAGGGCCACGGCCATGATGTCGCAACTGCCAGAATTCCACTCGGACGCGGACTGCGGCGGTGGCCAAGTCGTCCCTATGCTCATCTGGCGTTCTCCGTTACGGCGCCCAGGGAACCACGCGGGACCGAAAGGCACCATCCGGCGTCGGGACGAGTCAGGTGGAAGGCTCGGCGGAGGACGGCGCCAGGACCCACAGGCCCTGCGGGGTCTTCATGATCTTGAGCTCGTCGCGCAGGCGCATGACCTGCGGCGTCATGCTCTTTTCGATGACAGTGGTGGAGAACCTGGCCTCGACGGCGGCGTGCAGGTCCTTGAGCCGCAGGCCGTCCGGGTTTTCCGCGAGCACCGCAAGGATCATCTGCTTGATCGTGGGACGTGCGGTATCGCGGGCGACGGGTATGGGCGGGGCGGACAGGTTCTGGCTCTCGATGATGGCGTCGATCCGCCCGAGCTCGTCCTCGAGCACGGAAAGCTCCTGCCGCTTCTCCGCGATGAGCCGGCGGACCTCGTCCCGGCGCGAAAAGACCAGCGTCTCGATGTCGGGCATGATTCGCCTCCTTGCAGGAGCGAATTGAGCCCGTGGTCCCGGTCCTGTCAACGCCCGCTCAGGCGGGGGTTGCGGCGTAGGGGCGGGTGTCCGGGTCGAAATCCGAGATCCAGCCGCGGCGGGTGGTGTCCACTCCCGTGGCGTGGGCGAGCCAGGTGCAGTAGGCCACCGTGAAAGGGCCGTCCGCCGCGAACAGCAGCGGCTTGCCGTCAAGCTCCCCGGCCCGGATGGCGGAGGCGGCCTGGTAGTCCCTGGACAGGATCTCCATCGGGTCGGCGCCCTCGGACACCTCCCGCGCCGCGACGCGTCCCATGGCGTCGCCGAGGGCGGCCAGGGCGTCCTGCAGCCGCCGGTAGGCCTGTGACTGCAGCGCGTCCCGCGCGGCGGCATGGGACGCCGACCATTGCTCGTGCCTGGCGACCGCCGCCGCGAGTGCGGGACGGGCATGCTCCGCCCACCGGTCGGGGTCCGTCCCCGCCGGGGCCTCCGCGCGCAAATCGTGGTAGCGGTCGTGTTCGGCCCGGCGCTCGGGGGTCCAGTACTGTCCGCGGACCTCCTCGGCTGTGTCGATCGCCTCCCGGGTGGAGGCATAGGCTCTGGCCGCGGCGCGGAATTTCGTGAGGTCTGGCATTGGGGTCTCCTTGCCCCACGATAGTGGCGGTCCCGCCAAGCCACAACGGCGGCACGGCTTGT
>Ga0065721_10048866_pt1 | contig 68220 bp, 54 predicted proteins | sample Mesricmetagenome_FD_59108 | JGI IMG/M metagenome (GOLD analysis project Ga0065721, IMG submission 59108) | Mesophilic microbial community from rice straw/compost enrichment Sample: eDNA_1 v2 (version 2) | ecosystem: Engineered > Solid waste > Grass > Composting > Bioreactor | place: USA: Davis... | reverse complement strand
GCGGCTGCCGCAGGCGGGTGAGCAGCGTGTCCTGGATCAGCCGGGCCTGGCCATAGCCCGCCGTCACCGCAGACGCATGCGCCTCACCCGAGAGCGAATCGAAGCTGTCGCGGATTTCCTGCGCCGTCGTGCCGGCAACGACCGATTGATAGACGGGGTTCGAGGGCTCGAGAGTCGTGACGGCATCCGCGACCGCATCGTCATTGGCGTCCACCGCAACCGTGTCGAAGGCGCGCTTGTTGCGCACAAACGAGACGCTGACCAGATCCGAGCGGTAGGCGAGGGCCGGATCGAGGAACAGCAGGTTCGAATTCACCTGGGCGAAGCGGCCTTCAACGCCCTGGGCGGCCGTGAGCACGGCATAGTCCTTGCTGGTGTCGATGGCTGTCGGAGTTCCGGCAAGGGCGAGCGTTCCGGCGAGGCGGGCGGTGCCGGTGACGGCGAGCCGATCAGAGCCGTTCTCCGTCACCCGGATGGCCAAAGTGCCGTCGGACAATTGCCGGTAATTCCCCGCGATCGTGAGCGTGCCCAGGGCATTGGCCTGGCCGGGCGATACCGTGCCGCCAGCGTTGATCACTTCCCCGGAAGACGCAACCGTGCCGGTGCCGGAAAGGACGCCGCCGAGAACGAGGAGATTCTGGGTGGAGATCCGACCGTCGACCCGCAGAGCGCCGCTGTCGATCTGGGTGTCGAGCAGTGTCGTGATCGTATGCTGCTCCGGAATGGCGAGCGTCGCCTGGGAATGGGCGATGGTGAGGCTGTCGACGGCCGCGTCCATGTCGGCCGTGATGGTCGAGGCTGCCTTCAGGGACACTTCATAGTAGCGACCGACCTCGCCGAAGCCCGTGAAGCCGCCGTCTTGGTTGTTGGGAACCTCGCTCCGGCCCAGCGTATCGGCCCAGGCGCTCGGATTGCTCCAGGTGAAGGATCCCGGATTGGCCGATGTCGTGCGGAGCGGATTGTTCTCGATGATCCAGCCGTAATAGTCCTGGACCGGCGTCCAGTAATCGACCGCGCCGTAGCCGTCTCCGCCGCCGATGACCGTACCGATCTGGACGAGCCCGTTCTCGGTCACGAGGAAGAGCGGTCCACCGCTGTCGCCGGGGCCGGGCTGGCCCTGAAGATAAGGGACGGAAACACCCTGGGCATCGAGCCTGAACCTGTCCGGGCTCGCAGGTGAACCGGGGACCCGGAACTGAGCCGCGATGGAGCGCGGATTGCCGGGCAGAGTCGGCTCGTAGCCGCCGATATTGGTGTAGGCGATGCGCCGCTTGTCGTCGCTGTTGGTGTTCGGGGCTGTCCCCGTGCCGGAGCGGCCATATCCGGTGATGAGGACGAGGGAGCCCTTCGCCGGAAGCGGATCGTCGGGGCCGATCAGGGTGACCGGGACGACGTTCTTAACGGGCCCGCTGAGGGAAAGGAGCGCGATGTCGTGCAGCCCATATCCGGACGGGTCGTAGCCGCGATGGGCGTAGGCGCCGCTGACCGTGCGGTCGTTCAACGTCGCGACACTCGCGTTGCTGCCGAAGCGGATCTGATCGTTCAGGGCCGAAGGATTGGTTCTGATCGCGCCCGTATCCTCATCCATGATGCAATGGGACGCGGTCAGGACGGTGCGGCTGTTGATGAGGGTGCCCGTACACCAGCCGCCGCGGTCCGTATACAGCGCAACGACGTTCGGAAGCGTGTTGGACCGATCCCAGTAATTGGTGATTCCGCCGGCCGCCTGCTCGGCAGGATCGTTGAGATTGACCGCGAGAGCAGGCCCGGACAGAGCGGCTACGGAGGCCGCCGTCAAGGCGAATAAACTTTTGGCTGATGTTATAGACTTGCCTGTACGGCGTGTACGACGAACCATTTCTTCCCCCCTTGCGGCCCGGGACCGTTCCCCAGGGCGCAATTGCATGTCTCAAAACGAAACGCTTTCCGCAAGGGAGGTTTTGTAACATCAAGATCAATTACGCGTTTTTGACTGCGTTTATCGCTAGAGATAAGGTAATTCCCAGATTAAAGACCATTCCTGATGCTGCTGGCCTCAAGCCGGTTTAGGATATGCCGGCCATACCCTTGAACGCTGCCGCCTCACGAAACCGAAAGGGCTGCGGAGTCGTCGGAAGTGTATTCCTCATGCAGGGTGTCTGCCTCTGAAGAGCCACAGACCGTTCTACGGTGACATTCAGGTTTCTACCGCAGGCTTCCGGCGGTTGCGCAGGTAAGACGATGAGCCACGACTTCGACCATATGAGTATTCCTCCGGAAAAATACCGGTGGCTTCAGAAGCAGGCTCGTCAGGATCTGTTCCTCCTTGCGACGGCTTTTCTCATTCTGCTCTGGGCCGCTTACGAGTTTACGATCTTCGGCCTCATGGAGGATTTCCCATCCGAGACGCGCATCGATCTTCACGAGACGATTCTGCTCGGCGTTTTTCTGTGCGTGAGTCTCTGGGTCTTCTCATGGCGGCGGCTGCAGGAGGTGCGCAGTGAAGCCGTCGAGAGAGCTAGGGCGGAACAGCGAGCCGCCGAGGCCGAGTTGCAGGCGCGGCTCGATTCCCTGACCGGGCTTTTCAACCGCGCAGCGTTCGACGCGGCGCTTGCGGACCTCGTGTCTCGGGAAGGCGAGGGGGGAGAGTCGGGCGAAGTGGCCGCGATATTGCTGCTCGACCTCAATCACTTCAAACAGGTCAACGATTGCTTCGGCCACCCGATGGGTGATGCCGTTCTCCGGAACGTGTCGCGGCGCCTACGATCTGGCATGCGCCAGCAGGATGGTGTCTTCCGGCTGGGTGGCGACGAATTCGCGATCATCGCCTATGGGCTCGAAGCCTCGGACCGCGGCGGAGCCTTCCAGGCGGCTCGGGAGATCGCCGAAAAGGTCATGAGCCTCGTGGACCAGCCGGTCTCGGTCGATCATCAGACGATCGGAGTCGGCGTATCCATCGGCATTTCCTTTCATCCCCAGTCGGGGCGAACCGCGCGCGAACTCGTGGAGAAAGCCGACGCGGCGCTCTACACCGCCAAAGGTGAAAGCCAAGCGAAAGGGCGCTCCGCCTACAGGATCTGCCCGGAGAGTGCGGCCGCGATCCTCCGTCGCGCCTGAACGGTCGTCGATCGGGCCGTTCTTTCTCTCGTAGAGAAGACGTTCCCGCACAGCGTGCCTATCCGGCGCGCCGCATCCGTTTTGCCGAAGCGCTATCGGATTCGAGTTTCAGATCTCCAAGATTTGTGAAGCATTGTTTCGCTTGAGACGCGAGGGCGGTCTGTCTTGGAAATTCTCTGTTGAATTTCTCACATTATGGCAATACCAATCCCACAGAATAAGAATTTCTGGGGCAGGAATGTCGGCAGTCGAGCGACTTCTGGATGTGCTGGTGGCGGTCGCGACCGCGAGCGAGCCGCTTTCGGCGAAGCGCGTCAGCGAGCTTGCGGGCATCCCCCTTTCCAGCGCCTACCGGCATCTCACGCTGCTCAAGGAGCGGGATTTCATCGTGGATCTGGGGCGCGACATCGGATACGGCCCGGGCCCCGTCTGTCTGAGAATGGCGCAGAATTTCGACCGGACATCCCAGGTCCTCGCCGCCTCCCTGCCCGAAATGCAGAGACTTTGCCTGATGACGCAGGAGAGCGTCGGTCTGATGAAGGCTCTGGGCACCGAGGTCTATTGCCTGGAGATGATCGAAAGCCCGCAATCCCTGCGCTGCTCGTTCAGCAAAGGGCGGTCCCAGCCCCTAAGCCGGGGTGCCTCCGCAAAGGCCCTCCTGGCTTTCCTGCCTCAGAGCGTCCGTGACGAGGTGATGAACCGCCTGCTCGGTCAGGATGCTGCGGCGCGCTCCATCCTCCTGCGGGATCTGGAGGCGATCCAGGGGCGCGGCTACGCCGAAAGCGAGGGAGAGGTCGATGCGGGCGTCTGGGGCGCAAGCGTCCCGATCTTTTCGCATGGCGAGCGCCTTGAAGGCAGCCTCAGCCTGATGGCGCCGAGCTCCCGCGTCGGCGAGCGGCGCGACGAGTTCATCCGGTCCACGCTCGCGGCTGCCAAGGCCATTTCGACCAATCTTCAAGTCTAAGCAAAGGAGAGGAAATCCCATGACACTGTTTCGTAAACTCGCCCTCGGCGTAGCCGGGGCCCTGGCCTGGATGGGCGTCGCACAGGCCCAGACACCCGAAACGCTGCGGGTGGCGACCGACGCGACCTTCATGCCGTTCGAATTCCAGGAGAACGGAAAGCTGACCGGCTTCGACATCGAACTCGTCGAGGCCGTGGCGCAGAAGATGGGCAAGAAGGTCGAATGGACCTCCATCGACTTCAAGGGGCTCATCCCGGGTCTTCTCGCCAAGCGCTTCGACATGGCCGTCTCGGCGATCTACATCACGGACGAGCGCAGGAAGGTCGTCGACTTCACGGATCCCTATTATCCCGGCGGCCTCGTCATGCTGGTGAAGAAGGACAACACCACGATCAACGGGCCTGAGGATCTCGGCGGCAAGAAGGTCTCGGTCCAGGTCGGCACCAAGTCCGTCGCCTATCTCCAGGAGAAGTTCCCGAAGGTGGAGCGCGTCGAGGTGGAGAAGAACCAGGAGATGTTCAGCCTGGTCGAGATCGGTCGGGTCGATGCGGCCGTGACCGGCAAGCCTGCCGCCAAACTGTTCGCGAAGAGCCGCCCGACCGTGAAGGTCATCGACAAGCAGCTCACGGTCGAGGAATACGGGATGGCCGTCCGCAAGGACCTGCCCGAACTGACCAAGGAGCTGAATGCCGCCATCGCCAAGGTGAAGGCGGACGGAACCTACGACAAGCTCGTCCAGAAGTGGTTCGAGGCCGGTCAGTAACCCTTCCATCTCTCATCAGGCGGGTCCCGGATGACTCTTGACTTTACCCCCGTTTGGCTGGGTTGGACCCAGCTTCTGCATGGCGCCATCGTCACGATCGAGGTGACGAGCGCATCGCTCCTGCTGGGCTCCGTGCTCGGTCTCCTCGTGGGCATTGCCCGGCTCGATCCGAGCAGGAGGCTGATCTATGGCCTTGCGACGGGTTACGTCACGTTCATCCGGGGCACGCCGCTCCTGGTGCAGCTGTTCCTGCTGTTCTTCGGCCTGCCCCAGTTCAACATCCTGCTGCCCGCCTTCCTGTGCGGCGTGCTCGGTCTCGGGATCTATTCGGGCGCCTATGTGTCGGAGATCGTTCGAGGGGCCATCCAGTCGATCGACCGCGGCCAGATGGAAGCCGCGCGTTCCATGGGCATGTCCTACAGACAGGCGATGCGCATCATCATCCTGCCGCAGGCCGTGGTGCGGATGATCCCACCGCTCGGCAACGAGTTCATCGCGCTCATCAAGAACTCGGCGCTCGTATCCCTTCTGACGATCGCAGACCTCATGCACGAGGGACAGAAGATCATCTCGGTCTCCTACCGGTCCCTGGAGGTCTATCTGGCGATCGCGTTCGTCTACCTCATCCTCACCAGCCTGACGGGCCTGCTTCTCCGCCACCTTGAAACGCGGCTGCGCGCCGGGGGAGTCGTGCAATGAACGGTCAAAAGCCCATCGTCGAGGTTGCCAGCATCGGCAAGAGCTTCGGATCGCATCAGGTCCTCACTGACGTGTCCCTGTCGGTGCAGCCGTCCCAGGTCGTCGTGATCATCGGACCGTCCGGATCGGGAAAGAGCACGCTTCTTCGCTGCTGCAACGCCCTGGAGGTGCCGCAGGAGGGGTCCATCACGATCTGCGATACGGCCCTGGTCAAGGAAGGCCAGCTCATCCCGGACCGCGAGCTCAACGCCCTGCGCATGCAGGTCGGCATGGTCTTCCAGTCCTTCAATCTCTTCCCGCATCTGACGGTGCTCGAGAATGTGACCGTCGGTCCGCGCCAAATCCGCAAGATGCCGAAGGCGCAGGCCGATTCCCTGGCCCGCGACCTTCTCGCGAAGGTCGGGCTCGCCCAGAAGGCCGAAGCCTATCCCTCGACCCTGTCGGGCGGGCAGAAACAGCGCGTGGCGATTGCGCGTGCGCTTGCCATGCAGCCCCGGGTCATGCTTTTCGACGAGCCGACCTCGGCGCTCGACCCCGAACTCGTGGGCGAGGTGCTGCAGGTGATGAAAGCGCTCGCCAAGGAGGGGATGACGATGATCGTGGTGACGCACGAGATGGGCTTCGCCCGCGAGGTCGCCGACGTGGTGATGGTCATGGATGCAGGCCGCATCATCGAGGCTGGGCCGCCGGACCAGGTCTTCGGCAATCCGCACAGCCCGCGCACCCGCTCGTTCCTTCAGGCCGTCCTCACGCGAGACTGAAATTCCATGTCCATACAAGACGATATCCCTCAAGTCGGCCTGCCGGGCGACCGGGGGGAGGATGGGCCTGTCTTTCGCGTTAAGGACGTGCTGCGCCCTCTCGATCCGCAAGCCGATGCCGGAGTCGCGCTCCTGGGCTTTGCCAGCGACGAGGGCGTGCGCCGCAATTTCGGCCGCGTCGGCGCCGCGCGGGGACCGGAGGTCGTCCGCAGCTTTCTGGGGCGTCTTCCGGCTCATCGTCCGGGCGTGCTCTACGACGCCGGCGACGTTGCCTGTCGGGACGGTGACCTAACGGCCGCGCAGGAGCGCCTGGCCGGAAAGGCGGCCGCTCTGCTCGACCAGGGCCTGCGTCCCGTCATTCTCGGCGGAGGGCACGAGATCGCCTATGGCAGCTTTCTCGGCCTCGCCGATCATCTCGGAGAGGCATTCGCCTCCACCAGGGTGCTGGTGATCAACCTCGACGCCCATTTCGACCTGCGGCAGGCGCCGATGCCGAATTCTGGCACGCCGTTCCGACAGATCGCCGAACTGTGCGCGGCGCGCGGTGGCGCCTTCAACTATCTCTGCATCGGGATCAGCGAGCTTTCGAACACCACGGCGCTGTTCGAGCGGGCCGCCCGCCTCGGCGTCGAGTACTGGCTCGACGAACAGATCCGCAAGACCGATTCTGCCACTTTGCGGCAGGCTCTGGCGAACCGCCTGGAGGCGGTGGACAGGATCTATCTGACGATCGATCTGGACACGCTTCCGGCCTCTGTGGCGCCGGGCGTATCGGCGCCCGCCGCCTGCGGCATCAGCCTTGAGGTGGTGGAAGACGTGATCGACGGGGTGCTGGCATCCGGCAAGCTCGCCCTTGCGGATATCGCCGAGTTCAACCCGGATCTCGACCGCGACGATCAGACGGCGCGTGTGGCGGCACGCCTGGCCTATCGCCTAGCCTTCGGGTCCGGGCAGCGGCCTTTCGCGCCCCTCTAGGCTGCTGGCGCTCAGGGCTCGTCCGGGCTGCGCCCCGCTCTGGCACGGCACGGGAATCTTGCCTATAAGATGGGCCGTGCGGCCGGCCCATGTCCGGCGCGAGACCGTTCGAGATGACCCGGCTTCCATCCCTCAGCGCCTTGAGAGCCTTCGAGGCCGTCGGACGCACGAAAAGCGTGAGGGCGGCCGGGGACGAGCTTTCCGTCAGTCCGACGGTCGTTTCCCGACACCTGCAGAATCTGCAGCTCGATCTGGGCGTCGACCTCGTCGAGCCGCGCGGACGGGGGCTGACGCTGACGCCCGCCGGCGAGGCCTTTCATGCACAGGTCACCCAGGCCTTCGATCTCCTTCGACAAGCCGTCCGCGAAACCCGCCCCACCCATCGCGACAGCCTCAATATCTGGTGCATGCCGGGCATCGCGACCCGGTGCCTCCTGCCGCGGCTACCCGAGCTGCAGGAGACGCTGAAGGGCCTCGAAATCATCCTGCAGCCGACCCTGTCGCGGCCCGATTTTTCCCGCGCGGAGGCGGATGCCGAGATCGTCTATCTGAAGGAGCCGCCGCCCGAGCGGGCCCTGCGCTCCGAGCTCATGGCGCGGCCGCGGGTGTTCCCGGTGGCGAGCCCTGCGTTCAGGGCCCGGTATCCGGGCCTTGAAAAGCCGGAGGACCTCCTGGCCCTGCCGCTCGTCCACGAGGAATCGACCGAGCAGTGGGAGGAGTGGTTCCGCAGCACCGGTATCGCGGTCGTGCCGCCCCTGCGGGGGCCGCGCCTCTGGCACGCGCATCTCGCCGTCGAGGCGGCTCGCCTGGGCCAGGGTATCGCCTTGGCCAACAGGTTCCTGGTCGAGGAGGATCTGGCGGCCGGACGCCTCGTCGAGATGGTCTCCTCCGACGTCAGGCTGGGCGGGTATTATCTGGTGGTGCCGGCCGGCCGTTGGAGGGACCCGGCGGTGGCGGCGCTTCGGGTCTGGGTGAAGGATATTCTGTCGGAGAGATCCAAGACCGATGCGTTTAATGCATCGATGGCGACAAATAGCTGATTGTTCGCCGCTGCATGCCGTCTCTAGCCTGCGTGCCACCAACACACGGGGTCTTTCCATGACGACAAACGCCGAACTTCTGTCCCGCCGCAACGCCGCCGTCGTCCGCGGCATCGGCCACACGACGCCGCTCTCGGCCTCCAAGGCCCGCAATGCCGAATTGTGGGACGTGGAAGGAAACCGTTACGTGGATTTTGCGGGTGGCATTGCGGTGCTCAATACCGGCCATTGCCACCCCAAGATCCTCGCGGCCGTTCAGGAGCAGATGACGCGCTTCACGCATACCTGCTTCCAGGTCGTCATGTACGAGCCCTATATCACCCTCGCCGAGCGCCTGAACGCGCTCGCGCCCATTCAGGGGCCCGTGAAGACCGCGCTCTTCACCACGGGAGCCGAGGCGACCGAGAACGCCATCAAGATCGCCCGGGCGGCCACCGGCCGTTCCGGCGTCATCGCCTTCACGGGAGGCTTCCACGGCCGGACCATCCTGGCCTCGGCCATGACCGGAAAGGTCGTGCCCTATAAGAAAGGCCTCGGCCCGGCTCTTCCGGAAGTGTGGCACGTGCCGTTCCCGACCGACCAGAACGGCGTGGATGTCGAGGAATCCCTCAAGTATCTGGACTTCATCTTCAAGGCGGATGCCGACCCTTCGCGGATCGCGGCCATCATCATCGAGCCCGTGCAGGGGGAGGGCGGCTTCCACCAGGCGCCGGTTGCCCTGATGCGGGGCCTGCGCCGGGTCTGCGACGAGCACGGCATCGTGCTCATCGCGGACGAGGTGCAGACCGGCTTCGGCCGGACCGGAAAGATGTTCGCGATGGAGCATTACGACGTCTCGCCAGACCTGATCTGCGTTGCCAAGAGCCTGGCCGGCGGCTTCCCGCTCTCAGGGGTGATCGGCAAGGCGCCGATCATGGATGCTGCCGATCCGGGCGGACTCGGAGGGACCTATGCGGGCAACCCGCTCGCCTGTGTGGCGGCCCTGGCCGTGCTCGATATCTTCGAGGAGGAAAAGCTGCTCGCGCGCGCCGAGGCCATCGGAAAGCGCCTGCATGAATCCTTGCGGCGCATGGAGGGGCGGAACGATCTGCTCCCGATCTCCGATGTGCGCGGCCCGGGCGCCATGATCGCGTTCGACATCGTGAAGGATCGCAGCAGCCGGGAGCCGGACGCCGCCGCAACCCGGCGCGTCATTCAGCGGGCGCACGAGAACGGACTGATCCTTCTCTCCTGCGGCACCCATGCGAACACCGTCCGGATCCTGGTGCCGCTCACGGCCGAGGAGAATGTCATCGACGAAGGGCTTCAGATCCTGGAGGCCGCCCTCGCGGCCTGAGCCGAAACGGGACCTGATCCCGTTTCGCCACCTTCCCGTCTGGTTGGAGTTTTCCGATGACCGCTCATCACAAGCCTGCCGTATCCCGCACCCTGAACCTGAAGGATCCTGCTCTCCTGACGGATCTGGCCTACGTGGCCGGGGAGTGGGTTTCTTCCCCGGAAGGGCGCACCATCCCGGTGGTCGATCCCTTCGACGGTACTCTCATCGCCAGCGTGCCCGATCTCGGCCGCGAGAGCGTGCGTCAGGCCATCGACGCCGCTCATGCGGCGCAGAAGGACTGGGCTGCCCGCCCTGCGAAGGAGCGCGCCGCCGTGCTCCGGCGCTGGTATGAGCTCATCCTCGCCCATGCGGACGACCTTGCCCTGATCCTGACCACCGAGCAGGGCAAGCCGCTGGCCGAAGCCAAGGGTGAGGTCGTGTCCAATGCGGCCTATCTCGAATGGTTCGCCGAAGAGGCCAAGCGCATCTATGGCGACGTGATTCCCTCGGCCCGACCCGACCAGCGGATCGTGGTGCTCAAGCAGCCGGTCGGCGTATGCGCGGCCATCACTCCGTGGAATTTCCCGAACGGCATGATCACCCGCAAAGTCGGCCCGGCGCTCGCGGCCGGCTGCACCATGGTGCTCAAGCCGGCGGCGCAGACGCCACTCTCCGCACTCGCCCTGGCGGTGCTGGCGGAGCGGGCCGGAGTGCCGAAGGGAGCCTTCTCGGTTATCACGGGCGAGGCGGAGCCGATCGGGCTGGAGTTCTGCCATAACCCGAAGGTGGCCAAGATCTCCTTCACGGGCTCGACCCGGGTCGGCCGCTGGCTGATGCGGGAGGCGGCGGACGGGATCAAGCGTCTGTCGCTGGAACTCGGCGGGAATGCGCCGTTCATCGTCTTCGATGACGCGGATCTGGATGCGGCGGTCGAGGGGGCGATGATCTCCAAATTCCGCAACGCCGGCCAGACCTGCGTCTGCGCCAACCGGATCTATGTGCAGGAAGGCGTGGTCGAAGCCTTTGTCGAGAAGCTCGCCGCCAAGGCCGCGAGCCTCAAACTTGGACGGGGTACGGAACCGGGCGTCGTGATGGGACCGCTGATCGATGAGCGGGCCGTAGCGAAGATGGAGGAGCACGTGGCGGATGCCCTGGGACAGGGCGGACGTCTGGTCATGGGCGGGCGTCGAGCAAGCCTGGGCAGCACCTTCTATGAGCCGACGGTGATCACCGGCGTGACTCAGGGTATGAAGGTGGCGCGGGAGGAGACCTTCGCGCCGCTGGCGCCGATCATCACCTTCAAGGATGAGGCGCAGGTGATCGGGATGGCCAACGACACCGAGTACGGGTTGGCATCCTACATCTATGCCCGGGACCTAGCCCGCGTCTGGCGTGTGGCCGAAGGGCTGGAGAGCGGCATGGTGGGCGTGAACACCGGTCTGCTCGCCAACGAGGCGGCGCCGTTCGGCGGCGTGAAGCAGTCGGGCCTCGGGCGCGAGGGCTCGAAGTATGGCATCGAGGGCTTCCTCGAAACCAAGTATCTCTGCCTTTCGGGCATGTGAGATCACTGTTCCTATCTTCGGCCGCGGCGGGTTATGGCTCGCCGCGGCCAATGGACGAATTCGTCACGTATTCCGCGCGATCACCCTGGCCACGACCGGGTCCGCCTCTGCCGCCTCTGCGACGGACAGGAGCCTCGGGCAATGTGCCGCGAACCAGGCGCGCCCCGGCCTCCAGCGCGTCATGACCGCAACATAGAGATCGAGGGCGGTTATGGACCGGCCGAGCACATGCGGATCCGGTGAAACCAGAGATTCCACATGCTGCCAGATCCGCATGCGCCGGGCATCGGTCTGTGCCCGAAGGACGGCGGCGGCCGCCTCGTCGAGGCCGAACTGTTTCGGATCGTCCCCAAACGTGAAGGTCGGATAGAGCGCGCCGACCAGGACGACGAGCAGGTTGAGGAAGGCTGCGCGGCTCGGATCGTCCGGCCGCGGAGCGAGACCGGCCTGTGGGGCCGCATCATGGATGTGCAGCGCCATGGCGGCGCTCTCGGTCATCACGGTTCCGCCCGGCAGGACCAGGGTCGGTACTTGGCCCAGGGGATTGAGTGAGAGAAGCCGCTCCCTCCCGGGTCCCGGCTCCAGATAGGGGATGAGCGTGACCCGATGTGGCAATCCCGCCAGCTCCAGCGCCATCTCGATCACGGCTGAGCCGCAGCCCTTCGAGGCGATCAGTTCGTATTCCGACATCCGGCATCCATTTCGCAGACACGTGTCCTCTTCTTATAGGAAGAGCTTGTCGGTTCGGTAAGAGCAATGACCGACGGCCCGGCTTCGCGCCGAGAGGTCGAGACGCGAGAGGGGAGGGCTGGTCCAGCCCTTGACCCCCGCGTCGTTTCTTCGACGAAAGCTTCGCCGTTTTTGATCTGGCGCAAAGATCTCGCAGCTTGGGTGTAGTTTCTGAGCGCATTGCCGTTCGCCACACCACTTCGGAAAAATTCGACCATTGTCCTGTTTCATTGCGGCAAGGGGCGTGAGTATTTCTTTGAATATTTGCTGTAATTGTATGTAATTATGAATTTATTTACGGATAATTAGCAATTAATACTTATTAATATTGGGAAGCATGAGGAAATTCATGAGCAGAATAAGCATTATACTTCCTGGAATTCTATTGGCGATTGTGACGTTGACGCTCTTTGCAGCAGGCTTGCGAACTTATGACGCCTGGCTGAGACGTCAGGATGCAGCTCGATTCCTCGAGGTGAATCGTGCAGAGGAGCGCCTGCTCGCTGCGGCCGGCAGTTTCGCCGTGGAGCGGGCACTCACGGTCAGCGCGCTGGGCTCGCCATCTCCTGCATCATCGGAGCGCCAGCAGACGCTCGAGAAGCAGCGATCCCTGTCCGACCGAGCGCTCGAGGATGCCATCGGTTTGCTCGAGACGTTGCCGGACGCGGATGCGGGCCGAAACGTTCTCCTGAAAGCGAAGCAGGTTCATCTTCGTCTCAAGACCATCCGCACGCAGGTGGACGAGAGTCTCATGAAACCCCTGCCGGAGCGGCCGCAGGATCTGAGCGCGACCTTCGTCTCGACCGCGACGGCACTCATCGATGAGGTAAAGTCTGCCGATACCGTGCTGGAGGTCTCGATGCAGCCGTCGAGCGCCTCGATCGCCCAACTGGTGCAGGTGAGATCCCTGGCTTCCGATATGGCGGAGTTCGCAGGCCGCGAGCGCGCCCTTCTGGCAGGCTGGATCGGCAGCGGAAACGAGATCAGCAAAGAGGGCCTGCGGATGCAAGCGCGCATGCGGGGGCGCGTCGAGGCCGCATGGGCCGGCGTACATTCGCTTTCGCTTCGGTCCGACCTGAAACCTGCTCTTACAGGGGCTATCCGTACGGCCGACGAGGCCTTCCTCCGTACATTTCAGGCAATCCGCGAGGCGGTTCTGAAGGGTGCCGAGACGGGCGCCTATCCGATCACTGCGGATGAATGGGTCCAACAGGCGACGACGGCCATCAATACCATTCTGGCACTCGGAGCCGAACTGGGGAGGACAGCCGACGAGGCCGCGGAAGCGACCTTCGACAGCGCAAGCCGGGAAATCATGTGGACTGCGGCGACCCTCGGCGTAAGCCTGATCGCGGCGATCTTCGGCTTATGGGTCGTCGTCAGGCGCATCGTATCGCCCGTGACAGCGCTTACCCGCGTCATGAGCCGCCTGGCAGAGGGCGATCTGACGGTCGAGATCGAAGGAGCCGCGCGGACCGACGAAATCGGCGCCATGGCCCGGGCTGTCGAAGTCTTCAAGGAGAATGCCATCGAGAGGGAGCGTCTGGAGCAAGGCGCACGTGCCCAGCAGCTTCGGTCGGCGGCCGAGAAGAAGCAGCTCATGACCGACCTTGCATCCAGCTTCGAGGCCAAGGTGGGCGGACTCGTGCGGTCCTTGTCGGCGGCCGCGACCGAGATGGAGGCAACGGCGCAATCCATGACGCAGGTAGCCGCCGCAACGACGGGCCGGTCGGCGACCGTGGCATCGGCCGCAGAACAGACGTCGGCTAATGTTCAGACGGTCGCGGCCGCCACCGAAGAACTGTCGATCTCGATTCGTGAGATCGCCACTCAGGTCAATCAATCCTCCCAGATTGCCGGGCGCGCCGTGGAGGATGCCCAGCGCACGAATACCGTGGTGCAGATGCTCACGACTTCGGCAGAAAAGATCGGCGCCGTGGTTCAGCTCATCAACAGCATCGCGGGACAGACGAACCTGCTCGCGCTCAACGCCACTATCGAGGCGGCCCGCGCGGGTGAGGCCGGCAAGGGATTTGCCGTGGTGGCGTCCGAGGTCAAGGAACTCGCCAGCCAGACCGCCAAGGCGACCGAGGAGATCGCGCTTCAGATTGCCTCGGTGCAGCAGGCCACTAGCGAGACCGTGCGCGCGATCCAGGACATCGCGCGCACGATCGACGAGATGGCTCAGATCTCCGTATCGATCGCGGCCGCAATGGAAGAGCAGGGCGCCGCAACGGCCGAGATCTCGCGCAATGTCCACGAAGCTGCCCGCGGGACCGAACTCGTCACCGGCAACATCGCCGAAGTGCAACAGGGCGCGGGAGAGACAGGCACTGCGGCAACGCAGGTTCTGAGCGCCGCAGAGGAACTCGCCCGCTATTCTGAAGGCCTCAGTCAGGAAGTCGACACGTTCCTTGCAGGTGTCAGAGCCGGCTGAAGGCCGCCTTCACGATACTCGTCTCCGGTGCTTCGTTATGGCATATCCGAAGCACCGGAGCTCGGCGTTTGGAGACAAGATCATGCGAGTCCGTCCCAGGGCTCAGCAAGGGCCGGGATGTCCAGCTTGAGCAGATCGATGGCACGCCGCGCCGTGTGCTCGATGATCTCGGCCACGGATTGCGGCCTGCGGTAATAGGCCGGGACCGGAGGGGCGATGATGGCTCCGATCTCCGTGGCTGCCGCCATCAGGCGGATATGGCCTAAGTGAAGTGGCGTCTCCCGAGTCAGCAGCACCAGCGGGCGCCGCTCCTTCAGATGGACATCCGCCGCGCGCACGAGGAGGTTGTCCGCAGCGCTGGATGCGATGGCGGATAGACTTCGCATTGAGCAGGGCGCGACGATCATGCCGGCAGTCCGGAAGGATCCGCTGGCGATGGTCGCACCGACATTGTCGATCGGGTGCCAGCACGTGGCGATGCTCCGAAGCCGCTGGATTGCATCGGCTCCGGCTTCATGGTCCATCGTGCGCTCCCCGCGTCGGGAGACCACCAGATGGGTTTCACATTCCGCTGCTACGAGGACCTCGACGATCCGGATGCCGAGCAAGGCACCGGATGCGCCGCTGATTCCGACCACGACTCGGGTGGGCACCGTCACGATATTCTCCTTGAAACAGTCTGACTGAGCCCGAGGCGATCCCAGAGAGCGTCCACCCGCTTTGAAACGGCCGGATCCATCGCAAGAACCTTGCCCCATTCGCGGTCCGTCTCGGGCCCGATCTTGTTCGTCGCATCGATGCCGAGTTTGCCGCCGAGACCTGCCTTGGGAGATGCAAAATCCAGGTAGTCGATGGGAGTGTTGCAGATCGTGACCAGATCACGCGAGGGATCAGAGCGGGTGGCCACAGCCCACATGACGTCGTCCCACGAGCGGACATCGATATCCTCGTCGACGAGGATGAGAAGCTTCGTGTAGGTGAATTGTGGAAGGAGCGACCACAGGCCGAGCATTACGCGCCGAGCCTGGCCCGCATAGCGCTTCGCGATGGAGATCACGGCGATCCGGTAGGAGCAGGCTTCCGGTGGCAGCCAGATGTCCCGGACTTCCGGAAACTGACGTTTCAGAATGGGGACGAACAGTTCATTGAGTGCTTCCCCGATGCGGGAGGGCTCATCCGGAGCGCGACCCGTGAAGGTCGAAAGATAAATCGGGTTCGGCCGCATCGTGATAGCTGTCACGTGCAGGACCGGGAAGGGCTTGACCGCGTTGTAATAGCCGGTGTGGTCCCCGTAAGGACCTTCGGGAGCCGTTTCGTGTGCCGAAACGAAGCCCTCGATGACGATCTCCGCCTCTGCCGGAACCTGGAGCGGAACGGTCGCGCAGGGCATCAGCCGAGGACGTCGGCCGCGCAACAGGCCCGAGAAGCGAAGCTCCGACAAGGTTTCCGGAAGGGGCAGAACGGCCGAGAGAATGGTGGACGGGTCGGCGCCGATCGCCACCGCGACCGGCATAGGCTCTCCGAGGTCCTTCCACTGACGGTGGTGACGCGCCCCGCCGCGATGCGCCAGCCAGCGCATGATGGCTCTGTCACGCCCGAGCATCTGCATGCGATAGACGCCCGTATTATAGTCATCCACCCGGAGGCTGCCCGGTGGCCGGGTGATGACCAGCGGCCAAGTGATCAGCGGTGCCGGCTCGCCGGGCCAGCAGGTCTGGATCGGAAGCCGTCCGAGATCGACGTCATCCCCGGTCAGAACGATCCTTCGTGCGCTCTCGACCTCCTTCGGCCGCATGGCAAGGGCCGCACGTGCCAGGGGCAGCTTGCTCCACGCATCCGCGAGACCCTCAGGAGGACGCGGCTCGCGCAGCTCGGCGAGTGTTTCGCCGAAGGCGCGCAGGCCCTCTGGCGTCGTGCCGAGCCCCCATGCAACGCGCTCGACCGTCCCGAAGAGATTGGCGAGGAGCGGCATCTCGGCCTGTCTGCCGTCAGTTTGGATGACGTGCTCGAACAGGAGGGCGGGGCCATGCTCCTCGAGCACACGCCGATGGAGCTCGGTGATCTCGTGCACGGCGGAAACCGGCTCACGGATCCGAACGAGCTGGCCCCTGGTCTCCAGGAAGGCCATGAAGTCTCTCAGATCCGTGAAGGCAGGCAGGCAGCGGTGGGACATGAGCATCCTCGGCACATGCCTCTTGATGAGCAGGGCAGGTGCTTCCGTCTTTGCTCCAGCGCAAACACGAGCTTGGCAGTTTCAGATAAAGCGGCAGCAAGGATGCTCGCATGACCACACGACACACGCCCGTTGCTCCATTGCCGGTGCTGGCCACGGCGGCCTTGCGGCCTCTCCCCCTCAGGCCGCTACAAGTCTTTCTGTCTGCCGTCATGCGGCGGATCGTGCAAAAGCACCCGCGCATGTTCGAGCGCCTCGGGTCCTATGCGGGAAAGCGCTATGGCCTGGCGCCAGTAGATCTGCCCTTCGCATTTCTGCTGGACACGACGCCGAATGCCCCGCGGATCGTCGTTCTCCGCGTCCTGCCCGAACGTCTCGATGCGAAAATCTCCGGTCCGTTTCCGGCCCTGCTCGGCATGGCGAACGGAGCCTATGACGGCGATGCGCTGTTCTTTTCCCGGACCATCGTGGTCGAGGGCGACATCGAGGCGGTTCTTGCGCTCCGGAATGCGATCGACGACGCAGGCGTCGATGTGCTGCGCGAGGGAGTCGTCTTGCTCGGCCCTCTGGGCCGGTTCGGAGAGGCTCTGCTCCGCCAGAGGCATGGGACACATGGCCCGTCCACGAACGTCCATCGCCACGAGAGAGAGGGTTCGACTTGGAACTGATCTGCCCCGCCGGGACGCCGTCTTCGCTCCGGGCTGCCGTGGATGCCGGCGCGGATGGGGTTTATTGCGGCTTCCGCAACGAGACTAATGCGCGCAATTTTCCGGGACTCAACTTCAGTCCCGAAGAGCTTGCGGAGGGTGTGGCTTACGCCCACCGGAGGGGCGCGAAAGTGCTCGTCGCGATCAACACCTTTCCGCGTGCCGGCGCATTGGACCTATGGTTCAGGGCCGTTGACGATGCCGTGAAATCCGGGGCGGATGCGCTCATTCTCTGCGATATCGGACTGATGACATACGCGGCCGAGACTTATCCCGAGATGCGCCTGCATGTCTCCGTGCAGGCGGCCGCGGCCAACCCCGATGCCATCCGCCTTTATGTCGATGAGTTCAATGCAAAGCGGGTCGTCCTTCCGCGCGTGCTCAGCGTTTCTGAGATCGCCGGCATCACACGTGCGACAGCTTGCGAGGTGGAGGTCTTCGTATTCGGCGGCCTCTGCGTGATGGCCGAAGGGCGCTGCTCCCTTTCGTCCTTTGCGACAGGCCTGTCGCCCAACATGAACGGTGTCTGTTCGCCCGCAAGTCACGTGGCCTATGAGGAGACGGGCGGCAGCGTCGTGTCCCGTCTCGGCGGGTTCACGATCAACAAATTTGCGCCGGGGGAACCTGCCGCATATCCGACCCTGTGCAAGGGGCGTTTCAAGACGGGGCTCGCGACAGGCTACATCTTCGAGGATCCTGTCAGTCTTGATGCGGCAACACTCCTTCCTGGTCTGAAGGAGGCTGGGGTGACGGCCCTCAAGATCGAAGGCCGGCAGCGGAGCCGCGCCTATATCGAGAATGTCGTGCGCTCGTTCCGCGAGGCCCTCTCGGCCCTGGACGAAGGCCGCGCCATTCCGGCCGGGGCGCTTCAACCCATGAGCGAGGGGCAGAGCAACACCCTCGGAGCCTATCACAAGACCTGGCGTTGAGCCGGTGAGGGGAGCGAGCGTGAAACTGACTCTTGGACCTGTCCTGTATAACTGGGAACCCTCCGTCTGGCGGGACTTCTATTTCCGTGTCGCGGACGAGATGCCCGTGGATACGGTCTGCGTCGGTGAGGTCGTCTGCTCGAAGCGTCTTCCGTTCTTTCAGGACCTTGTCCCCGAGGTGGTGGAACGCTTGATGCGGGCCGGAAAGGATGTCCTACTCAGCTCTCTGGCTCTCGTGACCCTGGACCGGGAAAGGCGGCAGACTGCATCCCTCGCGAAAGAGGCAGATTTCCTGGTCGAGGTCAACGATGTGTCGGCTCTCGTCCATCTTGCGGGACGACCTCATGCCATCGGCCCTTATGTCAATGTCTACAACGAGGGAACGCTGGCATGGCTGAGTCGCAACGGCGCCCGTCAGGTCTGCCTGCCGCCCGAGTTGCCGGTCTCGTCCATTTCGGCTCTTGCAACGGCCTGTCCGGACGTGGCTCTCGAGGTTTGGGCTTTTGGGCGGTTGCCACTGGCCATCTCGGCGCGGTGTTATCACGCGCGGCTTCACAAGCTGACGAAGGACAATTGCCAGTTCGTGTGCGGCAAGGACCCTGACGGATTGCCGGTCGATACCTTGGATGGCCAGCGCTTTCTCGCCGTGAATGGCGTCCAAACCCTCTCGACGACCTATGCCAACCTCATCGAGAGCCTTCCGGATCTGGCGGCCCTCGGCATCGCCTCCTGCAGGCTATCTCCCCAGACATGCGATATGGTCGCCGTCGCGGCCGCCTTCCGCGCCGTGGCGGATGGCAGGCTCGACCCCGAGGAGGGCAGGCATGCCCTGGGCGCGATCTGCGGCGATGTCGCGTTCTCCAACGGGTTCTTCTTCGGCGAGGCTGGCGTCCGATATCATACCGAGCAGGCCGAATGAGGTTGGAGCCGGCTAATGATGCTGATGCTCGCAGAGGCCATGATCTGCCAGCACCTCGATGATGCGGCATTCGGCGATTCGCTTGTGGTCGCAGGCCACCATCGCCTGAAGCTCATCGCGCAAGGCCGCCAGGCGGGCGATGCGGCTGTTGATCTCGTCGAGATGAGCCTTCGTGACATCATGCACCTCGCCACAGGAGCGATCCGGCTCGGCCGCAAGGTTCAAGAGTTGCCGGATGGCTTCGATCTCGAAGCCTAGCTCCCTGGCATGCCGGATGAAGTTGAGCCTGCGCACCTCCTCCGTGCCGTATCGCCGCTGCTGACCCTCTGTCCTTGCGGGTGAAGGCAGAAGCCCGATCTGCTCGTAATATCGGATCGTCGGCACTTTCACGCGAGTCCGGCGGGACAATTCTCCTATGGCTAAATCCATCGCAACCCTCTTGAACCTCTAGTCGCTAGAGCATGTAGGCTCTGGGCGAATCGAAGTGAAGAGGTTTGCGATGTGTGAAGCCTGCAATCTGCCTGACACCACTGGGACTGAGCCCGAGGCCCTGCTCTCGAAAGAGCAGCGCACCCGCTATCGGGTCTCGGGGATGGATTGCGCGTCATGTGCGGCAAAGATCGACACTGCCCTGCGACGCATCCCAGGTGTGGCGGATGCAAACGTTTCCGTCCCGGCCGGAACCGTAACGGTTCTTCATGATGACACAGTCGTTCCGGACACGCTGGCAAAACAGATCGCAATGCTCGGCTATAAGATCACAGGGCAGGGACCGGCAGATGCCGGGACGGTGTCTCCAAGCCCTGCGCACCATGATCATTGTGATCACCACCGTCATGAACACGATCATGAGGGCCATGCGCACGCTCATGATGGCGAGAGCTTCGCGGGATTGCATTCGCACGTACATGATCACGGTGCCGGCGAGGGGCCATGGTGGAGAAGCGGACGTGGGCGTCTGACCATCGCGTGCGGCCTTGCCCTGATGGCAGCCTATACGGTCGGCCAAGTGGCACAGAATGTGGAGCGCTGGGCATTCCTGCTCGCGATGGCGGTCGGATTGGTGCCGATTGCCCGGCGCGCCCTTGTGGCTGCCCGCTTCGGTACGCCATTCTCCATCGAAATGCTTATGACTATCGCGGCGGTCGGCGCCGTGATCATCGGCGCAACCGAGGAAGCGGCTATGGTCGTCTTCCTGTTCCTGGTCGGTGAGCTCCTAGAGGGCGTCGCCGCGGGCCGCGCTCGGGCCAGCATTCAGAGTTTGACGAAGCTCGTGCCCAAGACGGCGCTCCTGGAGCGGAACGGCGGGACCGAGGAGGTCTTGGCAGAGAGCCTCGCCATCGGCTCTATCATCCTCGTGCGCCCCGGCGACCGCATCCCGGCGGACGGCACTATCGTGTCGGGAGAAAGTGCCATCGACGAGGCTCCTGTCACCGGCGAGAGCACCCCGAAGCGCAAGGGGGCCGAACAGAGCGTTTTTGCCGGCACGATCAATGGCGATGGCGTGCTTCGCATTCGTGTGACTGCAGCGGCGCAGGACAACACCATTGCGCGCATCGTGCGCCTCGTCGAAGAAGCACAGGAAAGTAAGGCTCCGACTGAACGCTTCATCGACCGCTTCTCGCGCTATTATACGCCGGCCGTGGTCGTTGTCGGTGGCCTCGTGGCTGTCGTCCCACCTCTCCTGTTCGGCGCCGGATGGGGCGAGTGGATCTATAAGGGGCTGGCTGTCCTCCTGATCGGCTGTCCGTGTGCATTGGTGATTTCGACGCCCGCAGCCATTGCGGCCGGGTTGTCGGCTGGCGCACGGCGCGGCCTGCTTATGAAGGGCGGTGCTGTGCTGGAGAGCCTCGGCAAAATCACCCTGGCGGCTTTCGACAAGACCGGAACCCTGACGGAGGGGCGGCCCAAAGTGACGGATGTGATCCCCGTGGGGCGCACTGAACGCGAGGTACTGGGACTGGCAGCCTCCCTTGAAGCAGGTTCGAGCCATCCTCTTGCCAAGGCAATCCTTGCAAAAGCCAGCGAAAACGACATCTCGGTTCGGCCCGCCGCGAATGCAGGCGCGGTCAGTGGTCGAGGAGTTACGGGCAGCATCGATGGGACATTACTCTTTCTCGGTTCACCCAAGGCCGCAGCTGAGAGAAGCCCCTTCGCCCAGAAGCAGATGGCGCGCATCGTCGCGCTAAACGATGAGGGCAAGACTGTCTCGGTGTTGTTGGCGGGGGACCAAATCGCCGGGCTGATCGCCATGCGCGACGAACCACGAGCCGACGCGAGGGCCGGACTTGTGGCGCTGAAGCAGGCCGGTGTGGATACCCTGATGGTCACCGGCGACAATCGCCGCACGGCCGAAGCCGTTGCGGCCGGGCTCGGCATCGAGGTCCGGGCTGATCTTCTGCCTCAGGACAAGCAATCCATTGTTCGCGAGCTTCAGGCCACAGGACATGCGGTCGCTAAAATCGGCGATGGCATCAACGACGCGCCCGCGCTGGCCGCGGCGGATATCGGTATCGCCATGGGCGGTGGCACGGATGTGGCTTTGGAGACCGCCGACGCCGCTGTCCTGCATGGGCGCGTGCTCGACATCGCGCGCATGGTCCGCTTGTCCCGGGATACCATGGCCAACATCCGGCAGAACATTACCATCGCGCTCGGCCTCAAGGCCGTGTTCCTGGTCACGACCATCCTCGGCGTGACAGGACTCTGGCCTGCGATCCTGGCGGATACGGGCGCCACGGTCCTTGTCACCGCGAATGCGATGCGTCTCCTCAGGGCAGGGGGAAGGATATGAAATCTGTGCGCTGAAGCGTGCCTACGGTCCTTGCTCCTGAGTAAGAGTGCGAGGAGCAAGGTCCTCCTCTTCCGGCGCTGCCACTCAGGAGCGCAACCATTGCGATCTTTCCGAGTTAGCTTTTCCAGGGCAGCTGGATGATGGCAGCGCAACGTTATGAAGGATCCAAAATCCCCGGAGAAGGTGATCCCTTGGCGTGAAGAGGAGCGTCTTGCCACTCTGCGAACCTACGGCATTCTGGACACTGATCGAGAAGCTGCTCTTGACGGCCTCACCAGGATCGCGGCGCACGTTTGTGGAGCACCGATTGCGCTGATCTCGTTGATCGACGAGAAACGGCAGTGGTTCAAGTCCGAGATCGGCCTGGGCGTTCGGGAAACCTCACGGGAATTCTCCATCTGCACTCATGCCCTGCTTCGGCCCGGCCTGCTGGTCATCCCGGATACGTTGGAAGATCCACGTTTCGCCGATAATCCTTTTGTCACAGGCGAGCCGCGCATTCGCTTTTATGCAGGCGCTCGTCTCGAGACGAAGGAGGAATGCCCGCTCGGAACGATCTGTATTCTCGACCGGCGGCCACGCCCTGAGGGACTGACGGAAGAACAGGAAGATACGCTCCTCACCCTTGCGCGCGCCGTCATGAACCATCTCGAACTCAGAAGGCTCAACGATGCCCTTGCAAAAAGCGAGATCCGTTCCAGAACGCTCATCGACGCCATTCCACAAATGGTCTGGGCAAGCGATTCCGACGGCAGGAACGACTACTACAACAAGCGATGGTACGACTTCACAGGCACCGCATTGGTTGATGTGAATGGTGAGCGTTGGTTGGCTTTGCTTCATCCTGATGATCAGGACTACGTGCAGAGTCAATGGCATCATGTCGTCGCGACGGGCGAAGATTACGAGGTTGAGTATCGCTTGCGTCACCGGTCGGGCGAGTATCGGTGGATCCTCGGGCGCGCGGAACCTCTGCGCAATGACAAAGGCGATATCCAACGGTGGTTCGGTACCTGCACCGACATTCATGATCTGAAGAAGGCCGAGGCCGCTCTGGCTCGAAACGAGAAGCGGCATCGCGCTCTGCTTGAGGCCAGCGCAATGGTCTTCTGGATCGCGGCTCCGGACGGACGGATCATGGAAGGTTGGGGTTGGAGTGAGTTATCGGGACAGAGGGAGAGCGAATATATCGGTCAGGGATGGATTGACGTCGTCCACCCTGAAGATCGGAAGCGTGTTCTTCTCCGCTGGCAGGAATCCCTGTCCTCCGGTGCGCTGTACGATGCCGAGTTCCGAGTGCTGCGAACTGACGATCATTACAGGTGGGTCGGCGCGCGAGCTGTTCCGCTGAAGGACTCGCAAGGCTCGATCCTGGAATGGGTCGGAACCATTGCGGATATCCACGACCGCAAGCAAACCGAAGAGACGATGCGGGCCAGTGAGGAGCGGTTACGGCTCGCTGCCGAAACGACACCTCTCGGTATCTGGGACACCGATCTCAAAACCGGAGAGCATCAGTGGACAATCGAAGCGCGCAATATTGTGGGAATTCTATCAAACGCTCCTATCACGCCGACGACCTTCCTGGAGCATATCCATCCCGATGATCGCGCCGATATGGAAAAGAGGATGGCCCTGGACGTGTCGTCGGGCAATTTGAGCTATAGTGGCGAATGCAGGATCATACGTGCTGACAACGGCGACGAGCGCTGGGTTGCGGTGAGCGGTCGGATTCTCGTGGACGGCAAAGGGTTGCCGGCCCGAAGGATCGGGACGATCCAGGACATTACTCAGCCGAAAAATTCCGAGAAAGCCCTGCGTGCGACGGTCGAGCGATTGAAGCTCGCCCTGCGTACCGGGCGGATGGTTGCGTGGGAATTTGACCTTACGACCGGAAGCGTCACGCGTTCAGGGACGTCATTGGAATTCCTGGGCATTGGTTCTGGTCCTGCCTCGGAATTTATCGACCGGATTCATCCGGATGACCGTGCTGCCGTGGAAGCATTCGTCATGCAGACAGATCGAGCCGTCCTTGATACGATCGAGTTTCGCTACCAACCTCCCGATGGAGAGATGATGTGGCTTGGAATCCGGGCAGAGCGGGCGGGCCCGAACTGCATAGTCGGAATCACTTTCGATATTACGGATCGTAAGGCGGCTGAAGAAGAGGTTTGGCGCGTTGCCAACCACGACGTGCTTACGGATCTGCCCAATCGAGCCCTCTTCCAGCATCGGCTCAAGCAGGCCCTCACTGACGCCATGCAACATGGCGCCTCGGTCAGCATGCTGCTCATCGATCTTGACCACTTCAAAGACGTCAACGACGCCATGGGTCACGATGCCGGCGACGCCCTGCTGAAGGCAACGGCAAGCCGTCTGAGGAGCCTCGTTCGAGAAACAGACATTGTTGCTCGCTTCGGAGGGGACGAATTCGCCGTCATCGCCACGCATCCGATTACCCTGAAGGAGGCCTATGATCTCGCTCAGAGGATGATCGAAGCGCTTCGCCAGCCTTTCATCTACGGCGGCCGCACGTTCGTCAGCAAGGCCAGTATAGGGATTGCGATGTTTCCCGAGCACGACGTTACGGCGCAGGACTTATTGAAGGATGCCGATATCGCGCTCTATCAGGCGAAAGCGCAGGGGCGCAACCGTGTCGTCGTATATTCCAGCAAACTGCGTACCGATGTTGAACATCGCCTGTCGTTGGGAGATGAGGTCCGCATGGCGCTTTCTAAAGGGCAGTTCGTCCCTTTCTATCAGCCAAAGGTGTCTTTCACGACCGGGAAGATCATCGGACTTGAGTCTCTGGCGCGATGGATTCATCCAACGAGAGGCGTCCTGACGCCGCTGCATTTCAACGCTGCTTTCGAGGACCATGACCTTGCATCTGCAATCGGAAAGGCGATTGTGACAGCCGCCGCGGCGGATATGCGGCACTGGCTCGATATCGGCTTGGATTTCGGTCGGGTCGCGGTCAACCTTTCATCGGCTGAGTTCAGTCGGCCCGAACTCGCCGAAGAAATTCTTAGTGTACTCGACCGGTGGCAGGTGCCATATGATCGATTCGAGATCGAGGTTACAGAAACGGTGCTCCTCGGGCGGAGCACAGAAGTGGTCAGCGCCACTCTCGGTCAGTTTCATGACCATAACATCCTGGTTGCGCTTGATGACTTCGGGACAGGCTATGCGTCCCTGACCCACCTCAAGCAGTTCCCCGTCGGGCACGTCAAAATCGACCGGAGCTTCATCACCGACCTCGAACAGGACGCTGACGACGAAGCCATCGTCACGGCAATCATTGATCTTGGCAAAAGCCTGGGAATCGAAGTCACGGCCGAGGGTGTGGAGACCCTTGGTCAAGCCCAACGGCTTCGTGAGTTGGGTTGTGACAATGGCCAGGGTTACCTCTTCTCCAAGCCGCTTGCCAGTGCGGCAGTATCGCAGCTTATTTCGGATTTCGTCTCCAGCCATGTCGCGTGAGTGGCTCAAGGGTGGCATACGCCCGAAACGGTCGAGAAGGCATTCCCTGTGGCGACTTCGCCTGAACTTGATTGCCGGTGCGATTGCAATCGGCATCTTGGCCCTATCGATTCAGGGACTCTGGAACGAGCGCCAGGAGGCTTGGCGGGAGGCCGAGCAGACTTCGCGCAATCTGCTGATGACATTGACCCGGGACATCGGAAGTAATGTCGCGGCAATCGATCTCGTGCTGAAAGGGGTCGTTGAGGGCTTCAGTTACCGAGGCTTTGCGAAGTTGCCGCCGGAGATCCAGTACAGGATCCTATTTGACCGAGCTGTCTCGGCCACCTTTACAGGATCTATCCTGCTCCTCGACGAGGCCGGAAATCTGATTGCCGATGGCGGCTCGGTGCTTGCTCCGAGGAGCCTCAATTTCGCAAACGATGAGTTTTTCCGCATTCACAAGGAGTCCCCATTCATCGGCTTCTATGTCAGCCGTCCATATAAGAGTAGGATCAGGCCAGGGGAGCTCAGCTTCGCGTTCAGTCGGCGGCTGTCGCATGCAGATGGAAAATTTAACGGTGTTGTCGCGGCCGAGGTTGCCCTGGACGATATTCATGGACTGTTGAAGGGGCTGAATGTCGGCCCCGGTGGGTCAATTTCCTTGTTTCGGAACGACGGCACCTTGCTCATGCGGCAGCCTTACGACGAGAGCGTGATCGGCCGCAATCTCGGTGACACGACGAACGTCCGCCGTTTTCTCCAGGAGGGCTCCGGTAGCTTCGAGGGCACCGCAGCCCTCGATCAGGTCCGGCGCTTTTATACATTTAACAGGGTAGGCGAGTTTCCTCTGATCCTGACCGTGTCACAATCTGTCCAGGATATTCTTTCGGCGTGGTGGCGGAGAGCCCTCGTTCTGGCCGTCATCACGGGCGTCCTCTGTTCCGCGCTGGCAAGGCTGATCGTTCTGTTCTGGCGGGAACTGGGCCGGCGGACGAAAGCCGAGGCGGAACTGGAGCAACTCGCTCGGTCGGACGGCCTGACTGGTCTCCCGAACCGCCGTGCCTTCGATGAGTTTTATGAGCGGGAGTGGCGACAGGCAGTCCGCTCGAAGTCGCCTCTTTCTCTGCTCTTCATCGACGTGGATTTCTTCAAAAACTATAACGATCACTATGGACACATGAAAGGCGACCATGTCCTTTGCGCTGTCGCTGCGACGATTGATAGAGCCCTCCGCCGCCCTCGCGACTTTGTCGCTCGTTATGGCGGCGAGGAGTTCATCATTGTCCTCCCTGAGACGGATCTGGCGGCAGCGCGAGCATTGGCGGAGACGATCCGAAAAGCCGTCATAGATCTGAGGATCGAGCACGAACTAAGTTGCTTCCGCACGGCAACTGTGAGCATTGGCGTTGCGGGTGTTGGGCCGGTTCAGGGCAGCAGCCGAGCCACTCTCCTCGAAGCTGCCGATGCGGCGCTCTATCAGGCGAAAGCTGCCGGTCGGAACTGCATCCGGACATCAGAAGAAAGCCTGCCCGGCTCTTTGCCTCGTCCGGCAATGCGCATTTAGCCGGGCCCACGCTCCGATAGCCTCTGTTCGACTGTGTGTATCAATACGCTGACCTCACGGGCGGATCAGGCATTTGCCGTCCCACCGTGCCGGCGCATGAGGCCACGCCGCCTATTTTTCAGTACTGCCGTTTTATCGTGGTGGCTTCGTCGACGTCCTTCGTTATCAGCGAATTCCAGCCCGCATGAAGGACTGAACGAACTGCCGTTGGAACAGGAGGAAGGCCAGGAGCAGCGGCGCCATGGTCATGACGGTCGCTGCGGTGATGACCGACCAGTCAACGCCCGTTTCAGGGGCGCCGAAAACCGCAAGGCCGACCGTAAGGGGGCGGCTCTCGACGGAGTTCGTCACGATGAGAGGCCAAAGAAAATTGTTCCAATGATAACTGACAGAAACGAGACCAAAGGCGATGTAGGTGGTCCTGCCGAGAGGCACGAAGACTCGCCAGAGGACTCCGAAGGATGATGCGCCTTCCACTCGCGCGGCTTCCACCAGTTCGTTCGGCACACTCTTAAAGGTTTGGCGCAATAGGAAGATGCCGAAGGCCGAAGCCATATAGGGCAGGGCGATGGCGGGAATCGTGTCGAGCAAGTTCAAGCTGCTGACGACCCGATAGTTCTCGACGATCAGCACATCCGGCATGATCATGAGTTGCACGAGAATGAGCGCGAACAGGACTTCGCGGCCCGCAAAGCGAAAGCGCGCAAAGGCATAAGCCGCTAACGTTGCGATGACCAACTGACCCGCAAGTACCAGGGTCACCAGCATCAGCGTGTTCAGGTAATAGCGGGCGAACGGCGCCTGATGCCAGGCGCGCACAAAATTATCGAGCGTCAGGGGCGCCATCAGGTCGAACCGCGTGGCGTATTCGGACGGGTGAAACGCGCTCCAGAGGCTGTAGGCGAGAGGCAAAAGCCACAGGAGAGCAAGGACCCAGGCCGCGATCGTCTCGATCGAAGAGCCGTTCTGTTTCATTGATAGTGAATCCTGCGATCGAGGTAGACGAATTTGGTCAAGGCCACAGCCGCCAGAATTGCGATCAGCGTCACGGTCAGGGTGGCGGCGTAGGTGGTATCCCAGAAAGTGAAAGCCACCTCATAGATATAGTAAAGCAGCAGGGAGCTGGCGTTGTTCGGACCGCCCTTGGTCATGATGACCAGCTGATCCACGAGCTTGAACGAGTTGATCAGGGCGTTGATGGAGATGAACAGCGTCGTCGGCATGAGAAGCGGTAAAGTCACGCGGCGGAAAAAGTACCAACGTCCTGCCCCTTCGACGTCTGCGGCCTCCTTCAGGTCCGGCGGAATGACCTGCAGGGCCGCCAGATAAAAGATCATGAAGAAGCCGGCTTCCTTCCAGATGACCATAACCGTCAGGCAGGCCATGACTGTGGCTGGATCGCCGAGCCAGTTATGTCCCGAAAAACCTAAGGCTTTCAGAAACTGATCGAGCAGGCCGTAATCCGGCGTATAGAAGAACAACCAAATGTTCGCGACGGCGATCATGGGAAGAACGGTCGGCGTGAAGAAGGCAAGCCGCAAAAACGAACGGCCTGCTATTTTCTTGTTCACCCACACGGCCATCAAGAGGGCGAGCACGATGCTTGTCGGCACCGTCGCAAGTGCGAAGACGAGGTTGTTGCGCAGCACCTGCCAGAAGACATCGTCATCCAGCATATAGGCGTAGTTCTCAAGGCCGACGAATTCTGCCGGACCACTGCGCCCCAGAGAAAAGAAGCTATGATAGAGAGTTGCAAGAATCGGATAATGCGTGAAGGTCGCGAGCAGAACGACGGCGGGTAGCAAAAGCAGCCAGGCATTGACATTCGTCTGCCAGTTCCTGCGTCGGGCCGCCTTCGGTTCGGCAGCGCTCATGACGGCGGCGACCATGGAATTCTCCCGCATGGCATTAGGGTCGTGCCGCGGCGATTTTCGCCGCGGCACATGCTTTAGACTTTACTTATAGCGGCCGAGAACGCGCTCGGATTGCTTCTGAGCGCTCTCAAGGGCCTCCTTCGGGCTCTGAGAACCCGTCACGGCGGCCTGCACAGCGTCGTTGACGATCTTGTAAATGCGCCCGTTATCATGCACCGACAATTCGGCCACGGCATATTGGAGCTGATCGCGGGCGACCACGGCCTGAGGGAAGCCCTTCACGTAAGCCTTCATGGCCTCCGTCTCGTAAGCAGCCGGGGTAACGGCCACGTAGCCGGTCTTGATGCTCCATTCGGCCGCCCGCTCCGGAGCCGTCATCCAGCGGATGAACTTCACGGCAGCCTGCTGCTGCTCAGGGCTTGCGCTCTTGAAGATGTAGAAGTTACCGCCCCCCGTCGGGGAACCGCGCTGCTCCTTGGCGGGCAACATGGCAACGCCGAAGTCAAACTTTGCGCTTTCCTTCACAGCGGTCAGATTGCCCGTGGTGTGCCACATCATGGCGGTCTTGCCTTCGAGGAAGTCCGTGCGCAGGGTGCCCCATTCGATGGCTCCCTTCGGCATTACGCTTTCCTTGGTCGAGAGGTCGACCCAGTATTGCAGTGCATCGACGGTTTTCTTTTCGTTGAAGAAGACCTTGTTACCAGCCTCGTTCATGAGCTTCTGACCATTCTCGATGGCCAGCGCCTGGAGCATCCAGTAGCCATACCCCGTGGAGGGAATCTCGACGCCCCAGCGCGTCACATTGCCGGAAGCATCCTTCTTCACGAGCTTCTTCGACATCTCGGCCATCTCGGCCCAGGTTGTCGGGGGCTTCTCAGGGTCGAGGCCTGCTTCCTTGAAAGCATCCTTGTTGTAGTAGAGGACGATGGTCGAACGCTGGAACGGAATGCTCCAGGTCTTGCCCTCGACCCGCCCGTTCTCCATGAAGGCAGGATAGAAGCTGTCGAGCCACTGCTTGCCGTCCCGGCCGGCAATCTCATCGATCGGTACGATCGCCTTCTCGTCCATGAGCGTGAACAGGTCCGTGGAGAACAGCACCGACAATTGAGGCGGCTGACCGCCCTTCATGGCCGTCATCGCTTTCGTCATGGTGTCGGTGTAGTTGCCCGCATACACCGCCTCGACCTTGATGTCCGGGTTCTCTTTCTGGAACCGCTGCACCATGTCGTCGATGATCTTGGTAACGGGACCGCCGACCGCGACCGGGTAATACATGGTCAGATCGACCGCGTGAGCGGCACTCACACCGAGGCCGGCGACTGTCATGAGGCCTGCCGTGAGCAGGGCTTTGGCTTTGAACTTCATGGTCCTCCCCTTGTATCTTCTGGAGCTGCGCGCCTGCGGAATAACCGCCTGCGCCTTTCAGTGGAAGATGCTCAATGGGCCGAAGTCTCGGTCTCACGGCGTCTTCCGCTGTCCTTATCAAACAGATGTATGTGACGGTTTTGCCAGGCGAGTCCGACTTTCGCGCCGGCCGGAAGCGAGCAATAGCCTGTCTGACGAACCGAAACCGTGCCGCCTTCCGTATCGCAGAGGATGATACTGTCGGCACCAAGATACTCGACGGCTTTGACCGTGGCCGGAATCCCGTCGCTCTCGACGAGTGTGATGTGCTCTGGACGGATGCCGAGCATTGCGCCGTCGCGCCATGAAATGATGTTCATGGGTGGAGTGCCGATGAAGCGGGCCGTGAAATCGCTTGCGGGATGATTGTAAAGTTCGTGCGGGGCACCATTCTGCTCAATATGCCCGTCGCGCATCAGAATGACCCGATCGGCCATGGTCATGGCTTCGGTCTGATCGTGCGTGACATAAACCATGGTCATGCCGAGACGCTGTTGCAGACTGCGGATCTCCGTCCGCATTTCATGGCGGAGCTTGGCGTCGAGATTCGACAGAGGCTCGTCCATCAGACAGACGGGTGCTTCCGCAATGATGGCACGGCCAAGGGCAACACGCTGGCGCTGGCCGCCCGAGAGTTGGGATGGCTTGCGCTCGAGCAAATGGCTCAGGCCGACGATGTCCGCCACCCGCTTGAGGCGCGCGTCCCGCTCGGCCCGTCCGACACGGCGGACCTTCAACCCGAAGACGATGTTCTCTGCCACGTTGAGGTGAGGGAAAAGCGCGTAGGACTGGAAGACCATCGAGATGCGCCGTTCGGCCGGCGACAGATGAGTCACGTCCCGTCCACCGATGGTGATCGTGCCGGAATCCACTTCCTCAAGACCTGCGATCAGGCGCAAAGTCGTGGACTTGCCGCATCCGGATGGGCCGAGGAGGACCAGGAGCGTTCCCGCATCGGCCTTAAAGCTGATGCGGCTCACTCCTCCCACGCCTCCCCAGGTCTTGGATACGGTGTCGACTACGATTTCGGACATTCGCTTGGAACCTGCACAGGATGAATGGCTGGTGGTGTTACAGTAATCTCGCTTCCGAGAGGGAGACTTCCAACTCCGCAAAGCCCTTCGCCTTGGCTCTTGCGGAGGAGGCTCAATTTGCCTCTCGGATCGAGCGTAGAGTCAAACTGCTGCTGAAACTTCGTTTCAGTATTGTGCCGGTCGGGCGCAGACCTGACAGAAAAGCACAAAGAATATAGTTGATGGCGCATCGCGTCTGCGATGGACGCAGTCATGATCTCCGAAGCGATAATGCCGCTCGGAATCCGATGTGTGGAGCACACCATGTCCTGGGAAAGCTGAGACAAAGGCATCACACCCCGACTTCCACGAGCAGATTATGCACATCTCTGGCAGCCTAGGAGACCGAACTTGGGATATCAAGCATACTTATGTGGAATGTCCCAAAGGTTTTGATGGAGCTACAACAGTTCCTGTTATGCCAGGGAGGCGTATGAGTGCATCTGCCTGAGGGCAAGAAGGCGTCTCGCCAAAGACTGATCGTTGCCGAACTTGGTCTGAGCCCTGCTGTAAGGACGTCGGATCTGGCCCGTCGGCTTGGTGTGTCCGCCGAGACCGTTCGGCGCGACATCGAGGAGCTGACCCGGCTCGGGCTTGTCAGCCGTACCTATGGCGGCGCTGCCGGGCGACAGCTGGGGCTCCAGCCGGAGTTTCAGGACCGCGATGCCCTTGCGGTTAAGGAACGCGACGCAATCGCCCAAGCGGCGGTCAAGCTGGTCAAGCCAGGGGACGTTCTCATGATCGATTCCGGCTCGACAACCGCCCGCTTTGCTCAAGTCCTCGCGCAGTCCGTCGAGCGGATTACCGTGATCACCAATTGCTTTGCCGTGGCTCATGCGCTGGTTCAGCAAGGCAATCTTCGGGTCCTGTTCTGCCCTGGTGATTTCTCTTCGCGAGAGCGAGGCGTCTATGGCTCGGAGACCTGCGCGTTCCTCCGGCGATTCAATGCAGATATCGCCTTTATCGGCGCAAGCGGCCTTACGATTGAAGGCCCGACGGATGTGGAAACACAGGCCAGCTGGGTCAAGCGGACGATGCTTGAACGGGCGGAGCGAAGAGTGCTCCTGCTGGACGGCACGAAGTTCAATCGACGCCATCTTGAGCTCGTCTGTCCGCTCGATATGTTGACGGACATCGTCGCTGATCGCTCTCCAGAGGGTGCTCTTGCAACCAGCCTTGCGGCGGCCGACGTGGCCTTCCATGTCGGGCTCGCTGGTGCAATGGCGGACGTATAGAGCCGCAAGTGCAGGTGACTTCCGTCTCGATGAAATGCCGTCAGTCGAGCGTATAGAGATAAGCTGCTACGTCTCGCGCCTCTGCTTGAGAGATGCCTGTCACGGGCATGGCCGTTTGTGGATTAATCTCCCGCGGGTTGACAATCCACCGGACGATATTGTCCGGCGTATTCTTCAGCATGCCGGCGATGTAGACCCTTTGGGAAAGTGTCGTAAGGGGTGGCCCGACAAGGCCATCAGCGCGCGGAATGCCACTTATGGTGTGGCATCCTGCGCAGCCATAGCGGAGGATATCGATACGACCGCGATGAACGTCTCCGCCGGTCAAAAATTCGGCCTGTCTCTGACGCTCTCGGGAGGCCGTGTAGGTGTTATAGAAATACCCTGCTCCCAGGGCGGCCACCAGCGCGACTGAAAGGCTCACGAGCATTGCCGGAGTGGGACCCCGCCGGGTCTTAGGAGGTGCGGAGAGGGGGATCTGGTCGGCAGCCTGAGATAGGGGCCTTCTTGTCGGTCGCCCGTGCCCCAACCGCTGCAGGAGCAGCCAGCCCGTAAAGGCGGCTCCCAGGACGGTGAACAGGTCTTTAGTGAGAGAGCGGCGCATGGCCTCCTCCTCGCACCGGCATGACGCTTGATTGATGGATCCAGATCCCAAGCATCACGAGGGTTGCGGCGGCATAGATAGAGCCTGCCGGCACCCACATGATCAGCCCGGCGAGCTGCTGGTCCTCCAGGGGCGTCAACCCCCATTGCGCAGCCGCGGAGGATTGATCCCGGTAGATCGGCACTCTGGCGATCGAGAGCAGGATACCGAGGAAGCCTGAATGGAGAGCTGTCAGGAAAAGGTAGAAGGCTGCCACTCCATAGCCTCTCGTCCGCGCCCTACCTCTGATCAGGGCCCACCAGAACAGGAGTGCCGATCCAAAGAAGCTGACATGCTGGAGACCATGGACAAATGGGTTTGCCAATGCTGCCTCGAAGAGGGGTGGTATATGCCACAACCAAATCGCAGCACCATGAATTAGAGTAGCGATGAACGGGTCGACGAGGAGCTGCCATAGATTCGTCAGGGGCGCATATCGTCCGAGGCTTCCAAATGCCTTGCGCCAGCGTAGGGGAAGACCCCATAGCATTCCTCCGATGGGTCTTGCGACCACAAGCAAGGGGGCCGCAACCGCCATCAGAATCTCATGCTCGAGCATATGAGCCGTGAAAAGCCTTTCGCCGAGTGCATGCATGGGAGACACGAGAGCCACGATCAGGAGAAGCCACCCGCACGCGAAGCTTGCAGCCTGCCAGCCCCTGACGCCGCGCCCGGGTGCAAGCTTCAGCCAGAGGCGCGCCACGCCGATTGCGTAAAGGGCCGCCGAGCAAAGGAGCGGAAAAGCCACCCAGGCCTCGAGAGACCATGGAGATATCGGATCATGGCTGCCGCCATGGGCCTGTGCCGAGAAGGGCACCACAAGGAAGACGAGAGGCAGAAGACGTTTCACCGCTCGCATCCATGGAGAATGGTGCCTGCCGCACCCTGAAGGAGAATGACGAGGGCAAACAGAGCCGCCATGGCTATGCCGATCACGGCCGTGAACCTATGGGGGCGACCAGCGCCGGAACTGTCCGGGTGCGGCGTGATGCTCGACCGGCTGAAGGCGCGCCAGGACAGAAAGCCTCCCACTAGGCTGACCAGCACCATGATGCATGAGACGATCGGGACGAGACTGACGCGATGGGCGCAGATCCAAGGCACAAGGGCGTAGTTGATCTGAGTGTTCAGCAGCCATGCGGCGGGTCCCACGAAGATGCCGGCGGAAGGGATGCCGCTTCGAACGTATGAGATCATCGGCGCCTCACAATCGCGGTCCCCAATAGAGGAGAGCATAGATGGGAAGCCAGGAGAGAACGACGAAGTTCCAGTAGAAGGCATTGTCGCCCACGTCGCTGAATCTCTTCCCATGAGCGTGACGAGTGAACATCAGCACCAGCAGAACAGCCGTATCAGCAACATCGGTGATGATGTGTGCCATGTGCAGGCCAAGCAGGGCCCACAACGATGAGCCGTAAGCGTTCTGGTCCCATTTCACATGCAGCCGGTCGAACTCCAGGAAGCGCAGGCCGATGGCTGCCAGCCCCAAAACTAGAACGACGATAAGGTATATCTGGGTCTTCGGAAGGTCTTCCGCCTCGGCATATTTCTTCGCCAGGTAATTGGGGATGACGCTCACAAGCAGGACCGCGGTCAAGAGACTTGCCCAGATAAGGTCTGGAGGCGAGGCGCTGAGAGGCCATTGCGGGTTGAGGAAGGCCAAATAGAGATAGGCGCCCACCGCAAGTGCAAAACCCGTACCTTCAAGGACGCAGAAGCCCAGCGTACCCCACCACATGGGGCTGCGGGCACCGAACGCGTAGGTCGGCAGCTCGGACACGTCGAGAACGGGACGGTGCTTCATTCTTCGTCCTCTTTCGAGCCCTTCGGCCAGAACCAGCCGATGAGCATTACGCCGACGATGCAGCTGCCCCAGACGACAGCCCACGGTGTGAAGATCGAGCTGATGAAGGTGATGCCTGTTGCGATGGCTGCAAGCAGGGGCCAGATCGATGGCTCCGGTGAGGCTTCACGAAGATCGGCACGAGCTTCAGAAACTGTCGAGACGATCAGTTCTCTGTTTTCAACACTGAGGCCCGCCGCAACCGGAAGCATCTCGCGCTCAGCCCACAAAGGCTCACGGTTGGTGACTACTGGAATGCGGTCGAAATTCTGGGGTGGTGGGGGCGAAGACGTAGCCCATTCAAGGGTGCCGGCATCCCATGGATTGTCTCCGGAGAGAGAGCCCGACCTCGCACTCGTGATGGTGTTCCAGAGGAACACGACAAAGCTGAAGAAGAAAATGAGTGCGCCGACCGATGACAGCAGGTTGAGATTATCCCATCCCATTTCCGGCTGGTAGGTATAGACCCGGCGCGGCATTCCCATCAGACCCGTGATATGCATGGGGAAGAACGCTAGGTTGAACCCAATGAATGCCAGCCAGAAATGCCAGCAGCCGATCCGCTCGCTCATGAGCCGTCCGACGATCTTGGGGTACCAGTAATAAACGGCGCCCAGGAGGGGAAAGACGGCCCCCCCAATCAGCACATAGTGGAAGTGAGCGACGACGAAATAGGTGTCGTGAACCTGCGTGTCGAGCGGGACGGAGGCAAGCATCAGCCCTGACAACCCGCCTGCCACAAAGATGAAAAAGAAGCCCAGGACAAAGAGCAAAGGCGTGCGAAAAACCGGCCTGCCGTCCCAGAGCGTCGCGATCCAGCAGAAGATCTGAATTCCGTTCGGAATGGCGATCATCATGCTCGAGGCCGTGAAGAAGCTCGCTCCGAGCTGCGGCAAGCCCGTCGTGAACATATGATGTACCCACAGGCCAAAGGAGAGAAACCCTGTGGCGATGAGCGAGAGAACGAGAGCCAGATAGCCGAATGTCTTGCGGCGCGAGAAGGTGGTGATGATGGCGGAAACCATGCCGGTTGCAGGAAGGAAGATGATGTAGACTTCTGGGTGTCCGAAGAACCAGAACAGGTGTTGCCAGAGAAGCGCATCACCGCCTTCGGCAGGGTTGAAGAAGTGTGTCCCAATCAGGCGGTCGAGGATCAGGAAAGTCGAGGCGATCATCACGGCTGGCATCGCGAAGATGATGAGAAAGGACGTGACAAAGACCGACCATACGAAAAGCGGTATGCGGTCGAGCGTCATGCCGGGGGCACGCTGCTTGAGCACGGTCACGACGATCTCGACCGCGACGGCCAGGGCCGAAACCTCCGTAAAGGTAATCATCTGCGCCCAAATATCGGCCCGCTTGCCCGGGGAGAACTCTGGGCCGGACAGTGGGACATAGCCGAACCAGCCGATATCCGCACCGATGTTCAGCATAAACGCGACCCAGATCAACAGTCCGCCGAACAGGTAGACGTAATAGCTGAACGCGTTCAGCCGCGGGAAAGCGATGTTGCGGGTTCCGACCATCAAAGGAACGAGATACACCGCAAATGCCTCCATCACCGGCACGGCGAAGAGGAACATCATCGTCGTTCCATGCATGGTGAAGAGCTGGTTGTAGAGATCGGGCCCGATGAGCCTGCTCTCGGGGCGGGCCAGTTGCAGACGCATCGCTACGGCCGCGAGCCCGGCAAGGAAGAGGAAAAGAAACGCCGTGATGATGTAGCGGCGGCCAATGATTTTGTGATCGACCGTCGATAGGGCGCCGATCAGCCCGCGCTTCGTTCCCCAGGTCCGGGCCAAGCGTGCTGTCAGCTCCGGTCCGCCGATCTGATGATCGCGCAGTTCCTTGGGATCCGGTGCCGCAAAGGCTTCGCTCATTTCAGCCCCTCCAGATAGCTTACGAGCGCATTGAGGTCCCGCGGCTCAACTTGAATGAGAGGCATGTTGGCTCCCGGCTTGATCCTCTGCGGGTCTACAATCCAGGCCGCGAGGTTGCCTCGGGTGTTCTGGAGTGTCCCGGCTGCCAGGGTTAGCCTACTCCCCACATGAGTCAGATCCGGGCCCACCTTACCGCCCGCGGACGTGCCGCGAATCGAGTGGCACATGATGCAGGGACTCGTGAAAAAGACCTGTTCGCCTCTCTTCCGCTCATCGTCCGAAGCCGGGGAGGCGCTGGCAATCTGCTGGTTGCGCCAGCTTTCGAATTCGGCTTTCGGCTTTGCGATGATCAGAACTCCCATATGGGCATGCTGCCACCCGCAGAATTCGGCACATTGGCCGCGATAGATTCCTTCGCGGTCAGCCTGGAGTTCCAAAACATTCTGCCGTCCGGGAATATTGTCGGTCTTGCCTATCAGGCTCGGAACCCAGAACGAGTGAATGACGTCGCTGGATTCGAGCTTCAACCGGACCGGTTCCCCTACGGGGATATGGATCTCATTGGCTGTCGTGAAGGTTCGGCTGGGTTGGGGATCTTCATATTCGACCTGCCACCACCATTGCTGACCTGTGACCTTGATGGTCAGAGTTCCGTCTTGCTCTCCCATGAGCCGCTTCTGATAGGCGTAGCTGAAGCCTGTCAGAGCCAGCACGATCACGGCCGTGGCAGCGACGAGGGCTCCTACCGTTCCGGTCATTTGCCGGTTGGCCGCAGGATCCTCAGAGAGGGGATCCGCGTGGGGCCTGCGCCTTGTGCGAAGCGAGGCGACGAGGGCCAGCATAGTCAGGATCCAGACGGTCGCGAGAACGCCGAGAAAGATCCAGAACAGGGTTTCCAGCGACCCCGCACCGGGACCATGCGTATCCAGCGCGGATTGCCAGCCATTACATCCTGTCAGCGGGAAAACCAGTAAGAGGATGCCAACCGGACGGAGACGCATGGCCGGCCCCTATTGCGGCGCTGATGCCGATGGCGATGCGATGCCGCCCGGCACAGGTGGGCTCGGAGGCGTGCGGTTCTCGGACGGGTGCGGATGCATGTCGTCGTTCCGTCCGGGTGCCGCAGCTTTCGACTCCAAGCCGCTCATGGAGCGGACATAGACCGCCAGCTCCCAGATCTGGTCATCGGGAATTTTCCCTCGGAACGATGGCATCCCGTTGGGACGTCCCTCCCGGATCGTCTGAACGATATTCTCCAGCGAACTGCCATAGATCCAGCGGTCGTCCATCAACGCCGGACCAGAATCCCCGCCGCCATTCGCATGGCAGCCATTGCAGTTGAACCACTCGTAAAGCCGTTTGCCTTGGCTCAAGTGATAAGCGTTGCCCTCGAAGGCAAGCGCCTTTCCGGAGGTCTCCTGCTGGGGCGGGGAGGAGCCAGGGGAAAGGGACACAAGGGCTGTCTTCTCCTGAGTTTCGCCTGTCACGGGATTGGGGCGAAAGTCCCTTTCCTCACGCTCGCAGGCTGCGAGGGCAAATCCGACGCAGAATAGGATTGGCAGCACTTTCATGGGCTTTCTGCCGTGCGGTGGAGCGTAGCGTCGAGACGTGGCACGCCATATTTTGCAAGAAGTGCGTTGATGTCGGAGCGGCGTCGCTGAAGAATGTCGTCGACCTCTTGTCGAAGGGCTTCGTCCTCCTTGCGTACGGCCGCGGAGATATCCCAGACCATCGGGAGTTGAGGGCCGTCGAAGGAGGGGCTGACCGGAGCAAGTTCGAGGCGGACGCCCTGCCGCGGCGCAAAGTATCCTGCCAAAGGCCCCCAGGCGACGGCTATGTCGATCTCGCCTTCCGCGACCGCCCTGATGATCCGCGATGGAGGAGCGGGCTCCCGGTAGTCACCGTACAAGGTGTAGCCGCGGATATTGTCCGTGATGCCACGCCGTGCGAGAGCATGGGCCGGCGGAGTGTTCCAGCCGTCATCCCCGACCAGTTGCACACCGATGCGCCGCTCCCGCAACAGAGGGTCGTTGAAGGATCTTGGCAAGGGCTCGCCTGCGCGGACGACGAAAACATAACTCGACCGGTAATAGGGCGACGTGGTGCGAACACCTTCGAGATTGCTGGGCAGGCCTGGAACGAAGTCGCACAGCTCCGCCTTCAGCGTTTCACGCAGGAAGCCTCGGCGCTGGGCGTGCCACACATATGTGACCTTAGCCCCGAGATCGCGGGCGATCAGGCTTGCGATCCGATTTTCGAAACCCTCTTCCTTCTCGTTGGAGAAAGGCATGTTGTTGGGGTCGGCACAGACCCGAAGTTCCCGCGCCTCAGCATGTCCAACGATCAGTGCCACCGCGGCACACACGACCCTAAGGGAGCTTGAACACATAAAGCGTTCCTCCTTTCGTGGTCACGTTCTTCAATTCACGCATGGCATTGACGAAACCTTTGGCGGCGGTTCCGTCGCGCGGATCGAGGTCGTTGGACACGATAGCTCCCGACCAGCCGCCGACTCCGGAAAGGATAGCGACATATTGCTTCCCGTCCGGGCCGCGGTAGGTCGTCGGTTGTCCAATAATTCCCGAGTCGGCTTTGAATCGCCACAAGACTTCGCCCGTGCGGGCATGGACAGCCTTGAACCACCCTTCCATGGTGCCGTAGAAAACGAGGTCCCCGGCCGTCGCCAGGGCTCCTCCCCAAGCCGGAAAGCGTTCCTTGATTGTCCAGACTTCCTTGCCGGCGACGATGTCCCAGGCCGAGAACTCGCCCATATGCCCTCCCGGGCCTGGGATCATGCGCACTTCTGCACCGACATAGGGCGTTCCGGCAATGTAATTTGGCTCTACGCTCTCCCAGTCCATGCAGAGGTTGTTGTGCGGAATATAGAGCAACCCCGTCTTATGGGAGAAGGCAGAGGGACTCCAGTCCTTGGCGCCTGGTGCCGTAGGGCAGATGTCCCGGATGACTTTGTTCTGAAGGGGATATTTGTCCTGGTTGATCTTGATACGCCCGGTGGCGAGGTCGACGCCCTGATGCGCGTTGACGGCATGATAGAAGTTCGCCGACAGAACCTCACCCGACGTGCGGTCGACGACATAGAGAAGACCGTTCCGATCCGGATGAACGAGAACCTTGCGGCGTTGACCCTCCCAATCGAGATCGAGGAGGATGTTCTCATTGATGCCGTCCCAATCGAACAGATCGTGCGGGTTCCACTGATAGAACCAACGGGCCTCACCCGTATCGATGTCGCGCGCGAATACGCCATTGGTCCACTTGTTGTCGCCGGGCCGCTGGTTCGAATTCCAGGGACCCGGATTGCCTGGTCCGTAAAAGATGAGGTTCATTTCGGGGTCGTAGGTGACGAACCCCCATACGGTGCCGCCGCCCTGCTGCCAGGCATCTGGAGGCCAAGTGGTGACGCCGAGGTCCTTGCCTTTGTCGGAATCGTAGAACGGCTTGAAGGTGCTCCCGATCTTCACATCCACATCGGGGCCTGTATTGTAGGCCTTCCAGACACTTTTTCCCGAGTTGGCGTCGAGCGCTTCGATCCAACCTCTGACGCCGAATTCTCCGCCGGAGATCCCGACGATAACCTTGTCCTTGGCGACAAGGGGCGCCATGGTCATGGTCTCGCCTTTGTTGATGTCGCCGAGCTTGTTCTTCCAGACCTCCTCGCCGGTCTCGGCATTGACCGCGACGACATGCGTGTCGAGCGTCGTGAAATAAATGCGCCCGTTCGCATAAGTGGGACCGCGATTGACCACATCGCAGCAGGCTACACCCTGAGCGGCCGCATCCGGTTTCGGGTTGTATTGCCACTTCATAGGCGCGCCCGGCTGCGAGAGGTCGAGCGCATAGAGGATGTTCGGATAGGGAGACAGAACATACAGAGTGGAACCGGCGACGATTGGCGCCGCCTCCTGTCCCTTGTTGACTCCCGTCGAGAAGGTAAAGGTAACCTGGAGGTTCTTAACCGTCTCCGTGTTGATTTCGGAAAGCTCGCTGTAGCGCGTACCGGCGAAGTTCTTCGTCGGCATGGTCCATTGCCCGTCCTCTGCCGGGGCGGCAGCCGCCGGAGGAGCAGGAAGAGAAGACTGCGCCAGAGCCGGGAGCAAGAAGCCCCACAACGTAAAAGCAAGGCCAGGAAGCAAACCTACGAGTCGGCGCATCAACTGACTCCTGATCCGCGGAGCTTTGGACCGGCGTGACTCAACGGCTTCGCTTGCCGGAAGGTTCCAAGGTCACAAGTATCCTTAGTCGGTCATCCTTTGGGCCCAGAATCCCCGTCCGGGATCGTAGCTCCATACGGCCAAAGCCAGGCAGCCGATGAGAGCAAGCACACAGATGATCGAAGCCAGAGGATCAACCTGCAGATAGAGGGCGAACCGGATCATCTCGACCGCATGCGTGAAGGGATTGAGGCTCGCGATCCAGGCCAAGCTGGGGCTGACATCCTCCAGCCGCCAGAGAGGATAGAGCGCCGTCGAAGCGAAGAACATTGGGAAGATGACGAAATTCATGACTCCGGCAAAGTTCTCAAGCTGCCGAATGAAGGACGAGAGAAACAGCCCCAATGCTCCCAGCATCATCCCGGCGAGGAGGATCGCCGGAAAGGCGGCGACATAGCCGAGCGCCGGCGGCCTTACGTTCCAGATCCTTGCGAGAAGGAGAAACAGATAAACCAATGGGATGACCGCAAGCGTATTGGCAATCAACCGGGCCGTCAGAAGCCACCAACGGGGGAGGGGAGCTGTCAGAAGGACTCGCATGGATCCCATTTCGCGGTCATAGACCATGGACAGGGAGCTCTGCAGGCCATGGAACAGGAGCATCATCGCCGCAAGCCCCGGAACGATGTAGACCTCGTACAGGATGTATGTTTCGTAGGGTGGAATGATGGAGAGGCCGAGCACAGAGCGGAATCCGGCTCCAAAAAGTCCGAGCCAGACCAGGGGCCGGACGATGGCCGAAGCAAGCCGCCCTCGTTGGCCCGTGATCTTCAGGCTTTCGCGCCGTGCGATGCCCGCGAGAGCGCGGAGAGCATGAGAGATGCTCATGCCGGCCGCTCCGTCAATCGGAGGAATGCGTCCGTCAGGCTTCCTCCTTCCTGCATCAGCCCGCCAGCATTGCCTTGCCAGCAGATCATGCCGCGATGCAACACGTACAACGCATCGTCCGGCTGCACCTCGTCGAGAAGATGAGTCGTCCAGAGAACGCTGAGTATACGCTCATCGCATAGGCGGCGGACATGAGTCATCAGAAGCTGCCGCGTCGCAACATCCAGGCCAGCCGTAACCTCGTCGACGATGAGGAGCTGCGGTGCATGCATCAGCGCGCGAGCGATCTCGACTCTTCGCCGGAGCCCGCCCGAGAGGGATCGCACCTTGTCGCGGGTGCGCTCCTCCATTCCAAAGCGTGACAGTTCGGCTTTTGCACGCAAATCGGCTTCCGAGTGGGTCAGACCTCTTAAGGACGCGTGGTAGCGAAGATTTTCGATGACGCTGAGGTCGAGATCGAGCGTTGGCGACTGAAAGACAACTCCAAGGGCCGCCAGCGCCTCTAACGGGCTCTTCCGCAGACTATGACCAAGGATGCTGATTTCTCCGTGCTGGGCTGCATAAAGCCCTGTCAACAGGGAAACGAGGGTCGTCTTCCCCGCCCCGTTCGGCCCAAGAAGCACTGCAAAGCGTCCCTTCTCAACGCAGAGATCTAGGGCACGCAAAGCTTCCCTGTGCCCGAATGCGTGGCTTAAGCCCTGAATGGAGAGCGCCTTCACGGTCCCACCACAATTCCCCAGGGGGAGCGGCCGACGCCTATGCTTTTGACGGGAGTCTGCTGTTCCAGGTCGATGACGGTGACATCGCTCGAATTGCCGTTCGCAGTGTAAAGGCGCTTTCCATCCGAAGACAAAGCGATGTGCCAGACCCGCTGCCCGACGAGGTACATGCGAAGGACCTTGAACGTCTTGGCATCGATCTCGGCAACACGGTTTGCAGGCCCCAGCGCCACGTAAGCCCGTGACCCGTCAGGGGAGAGCTGGATACCGACTGCCTGAACCAGCTCCCGTGAAACACCGGGAATCTCGAAGTGAACCTTGGCGAGGGGCTCCCGAGTCGCGGAATCATAGACCGAGACGGTGCCGCGCAATTCCGACGAGACCCAGATCTGCTTGTCGTCGGAGGAGAATTGTACAGCCCGGGGTCTGGTATCGACGAGGACGTTGTCGATCAGTTCCAGGCTTTCAGTGTCGATAACGTGGATCATGCTAGTGGTCTCTGACGTCGCAACGGCCATTCGTCCGTCGTGACTGACACCGACGCCCTCCGGCTCCACGCCAACCTCGATTTCCTGAGCGATCGTATTCTCTTGTAAGTCGACGATGGAGACTTGGTTGTCGTCCTCATTGGCGATGAAGAGGCGTTTGCCGTCCGGATGAACCGCGAAGAATTCGGGGTCGCTCCCGGACGGAATGGAGCCTTCAGCCTGTCGGCTTTCCAGGTCGACAATATCGATCCGATTGTCGTCACCGACAGCGACGAAAAGTTTCTTACTATCTCGGCTGAGGGCGAGCCCCCGGGGGCGACGTCCTACGGCAATGGTCCTCGTGACCTGCAAGGAGGAACCGTCAATAATCGAGACCGTATTGTCTTGCTCGTTCGACACATAGATCGTTTCTGCCTGTGCGAAGGAAGAGCCAGCCAGAAAGACGGCCAAAGTGCTGAACCTTAGAACTTGCATTGACTTTCCTCTCTGTCCTGGCCCAACGTATCCAGCTCGGAGTTGCGGTGGAGAAATCCAGCCTGCGGCGAGGCGGAGACGAGGAGACGTGGCCCTGCGATGAGGATGGGCTGGCGCATCTGCCCATCCCAGGACCGGAAGCTCTGTCCTAGACCCTTAAAACCGGAGAGGAGGAAGTCGGACCCGCGCAGATAGGCAGAGATCTTCTCTGGATCCGGGGATTTTGAGCGGAACGCCGCTTCGCCGATGGACCGGATGGCGGCCCAGGCCGCATAATCGACCGCTGTCATGCGTCTCTTCGTTTGGCGCATGAAGCGGTTCTGAAGCTGAGTTGCTCCCCATTGCTCGTTGACGGGGCTCCAACCTGTCGCCATCAAGCCATGGGTCCCGGCTACCGGACGCGGACGGAATGTGCGCCCGTCGAAATAATCCCCGAATTCATTGGTCTCGTCCGCCACGATCAGGACGTCATAATCTGCCACCTGTGTAAAGCTGGGGATCTCGCTCTGGAGAGAGACATGGCCCGTATCGGCCCGTGCGTTGCCGGGCAGGAACGTCCATTCCTTCTCGATGCTGATATCCGCACCGAATTTCCGTGCCGCGCGGCGGAAGGCTTCTGCCAGAAGTTTGTCTCCTGGATGACGCCCTGCAACAAGAAACCAGCGCTTCCAGCGCTTGAGAACGAGATATTGAGCCAGACCATCGGCCAGCATGGCTCGGCTTGGGATAGTGTGCAGAAGATTTTTTGAGCAGACTTCGTTCCTCAGGTCGTCATCGGAGGCCTGCGTATTGAGCACCACTATACCGATCGCATCTGCCGCATGGGCGATAACCGCTGTCGAGGTCGCATCTGCAACGGAGACGATGAACCGGATCCCATCCTCGGCCAAGGTCGCAACGAGAGCGGCCGGATCAGCGTCCTGCGAGAAGGTTCGCTCGGTAAGCTTGAAGCGCTGGCCTGTGAACCGTCCTGTCGTCATAATGTCGGAGAGGCCGAGGCGCGCGCCGGCCAACCCTTCGTCGATCACAATATCGTCGAGGGGAGAGGTCCGCTGGACCGTTGGGCGCTCCTGCTTGACGATGGCGATGTTCAGGGTTTCCTCGCTGGCGAGGGCGGGCAAGGCCAGGCAGAGCAATAGGCACAAGAGGAGATGTCTCACTCGGCGGCTCTCCTTTGCAGGAGCGGGGAATCGCTGACGATACCGGCAGGGGAGCCTCCAAGCGTAACGGTTCTCTCGACCAGAGCCGCCACATCGCTCCAGGAATGCGTGGCAATAAGAAGAGTCGCTCCCAAGCGTGCGACTTCCTCACGGACGAGGGATTGCATGGATCGCGCCGTCTCCCGATCGAGGGCTGTAAAGGGTTCGTCCAGAAGGAGGAGGCGAGGCTCGATGCATAGGGCACGCGCGAGAGCGATGCGACGCGCCATGCCGACGGACAGATGAGCCGGATAGACATGCGCGGCTTCCTCAAGGCCGATTCTCGAGAGCCAATGCGGCGCTTTTTCAGGAGCATGAGGCAGAACGATTTCCAAGTTCTGAAGGGCCGTCAACCAGGGCAGAAGGCGGGAGGTCTGAAAGAGATAGCCGACGGGTGCGGGGCGCTCAGATACGGCACCGTCGAAGTCCCGGTCCAGGCCGGCTGCGATCTGAAGCAGGCTCGATTTGCCGATCCCGGATGGGCCGATGATCGCGCAGGTCTCGCCCGGCTGAAGATGAAGGTCGAAATTCTCAAGAATACGCCGGGCTGGGACGCCTTTTCGCTTTGGGTATTCCTTACATCGGATTGCGATATGCATCGTCACCGCCGCCATCGTCCCATGAGCTGCTCAAGAGGCATGAAGAGTCCAACTTCCATCACCAGGACGCAGCCGACGAAAGCTGTCGCATAGGCGATGACACGCGGGACGTCGAAGAGCTGAAAATACGTCTGCAACTGAAAGCCGACACCGTTCGAGCGGCCGAGGAGCTCCGCGACGAGCACGATCTTCCACACCAGGGACAAGCCGTTCCTTGCTGCGGCAAACAAATAAGGAGAAAGCTGCGGCAGGATGACGGCACGCAGGGTCTTCAAGGCTCCGAATTCATAGACCTGCGCCATCTCGGCATAGTCCCGGTCCAAGGCCCGTGTGCCTTCCCGCAAGGTTATGGCTACGCTCGGAATCTTGTTTGCGGCAACCGCAATGAGAAGCGCTGCTTCCGTGAGACCCAGCCAGATATAGGTCAGGATGATGACGATGAGGGCCGGAATGTTCAGAAAAACAACGAGCCAAGGATAAAACCACTGGTCGACCCGCTCGGAAAGTCCGAGAGTCAGCCCGATGGCTGTGCCGATGAGCATTGCTACAGTGAAGGCGATGCAGACGCGCGCAAGGGAGAAGCTCAGGTGAAACGGCAACTCTCCATTGCTCACCTCCTGCGCCAGCGTCGAGAAGACCACAAGCGGACTGGGTAGAAGCCGGTTGCCTATGAGCAAAGCCAGTGCTTGCCAGAGAGCAAGGAGGATGAAAACCGAAGGAAAGCTCTGCCAACGACGAATGCCCTCGGTCATCGGTTTGCCTCACTCGTCGCGCAAGACCCAGAACGTGCTCGGATCGAGGCTGTGTGCCCGCCCCACAAGCGCTTCACCGCCAAGCTCGGCCAACACTCCGTACAAGCGAGCTGCATCCCGGCGTTCCTCATCTCCCCAACGGTTGATGATCCCATCGCGGTAGCCGTCCTTCAGCATTGCCCCCACGTTCGGGTCGGACGTGCCGAGCAAGGGAGAGAGGCGATCCCACTCCTCGTTGGAGCGCGCAAGGAGTGCCTTGGCCTCCGTGGATGTGCGCAGGAAGCCCTTGAAGGCCTCTGGATTCTCAGATGCCCAGGAACCGAGGAAGGCATAGCCGAGAATCGGAACATCGGGCCGGGCGCCGAGCCCTTTCATGATATCGCCCACCGTCAGCAAGGGCCTCGCCCCCGCGATCTGAAGTCTGGCTGCATAGTGCCAGTAGGTCAGGACAGCATCGATCCGATGTTTCGCGAATTCCTCGCTGAGCAGAGGTGGCGCGCCGAAGACAGGCTCCGCAAAAGTCCCGATATCCTGGCCGGTCTCTTGGCGCGAGAACGCACGGAGCAACAGCCAGCTCTTGTCGAGGGGACCACCTGCGACACCGATACGTTTCCCCTTGAGGTCTGACAGCTCCATCACGCCGGAGCCTGGATGGACCAGGAGGAGCCCTGTCGCCTTGGAATAGGGAGTGAAACTGAATAGCCTTCCTTCAGCTCTCTGGCGTGCGACCCAGGGCCAGTCGGTGACGATCAGGTCGACGGCTCCGGCAAGGAGCGCGACCTTTGCGGCTTCATTGGTTGCATATTCTGAGGGAATAAGCCGGATGCCGTTCTTCTCATCGAGGTGATGGGCCTTGATGACATCCACCTCCCACGCCACGGTCCCGAACTTGAGGAGACCGATCCGCACGTGCGCTAACTCCCCCGCGAAGGCAGGAAAGGACAGCAGCAGGACCAGGATCGCAGCAAGACGGATCGCCATTGGTTCCCACATTCTCGGAAGGGCTTCGGAAACAACGGTTAAGCTCGAAGCCGGTTCCTGCCCTTTGGAAGGATAAAGCGCATATAGGGCACTGCAGGACCGAAGCCGGATCAGCATCTTGCAACTTGCTGGTGCAGCTATATTGATAGGCATATCGTCTTAGTGATGAGCGAGCCTTGGCCTATGGCCGAAACCGGTTTCGCTGCTAGATTCCCCGCGGGAGGGCTTGAATCCATGACAAGCTACGAACCGTTGACCCTTCATGTTCCCGAACCCGCAGTCCGGCCGGGAGGTGCGCCAGACTTTTCAAATGTACGGATCCCCAAGGCCGGTGCCGTGCCCCGCCCAGAGGTCGATGCCGATCCTGAGAGCATTCGCGATCTCGCCTACTCGATCATCCGTGTCCTCAACCGCAACGGAGAGGCGGTCGGGCCATGGGCCGGCCTCCTGAGCGACGATGAACTGCTCGAGGGCATGCGGCACATGATGACGCTTCGGGCGTTCGACGCCCGCATGCTGACGGCTCAGAGGCAGGGAAAGACGTCCTTCTACATGCAGCATCTCGGCGAGGAGGCGATCAGTTGCGCATTCCGCAAGGCGCTCTCGCCCGGCGACATGAACTTTCCCACTTATCGGCAGGCTGGACTCCTGATCGCCGACGACTATTCGATGGTCGACATGATGTGTCAGGTCTATTCGAACGCTCGTGATCCTCTCAAGGGACGTCAGCTGCCCATCATGTATTCCGCAAAGGATCACGGCTTCTTCACAATTTCGGGCAATCTCGCGACCCAGTTTGTGCAGGCCGTCGGATGGGCGATGGCCTCGGCCATCAAGAACGATACGAAGATTGCGGCAGCCTGGATCGGAGACGGATCGACGGCGGAATCGGATTTCCACGCGGCGCTCGTCTTCGCCTCGACCTATAAGGCACCCGTCGTCCTCAATATTGTCAACAACCAATGGGCGATCTCGACCTTCCAAGGCATCGCCAGAGGCGGCTCGGGCACCTTTGCGGCGCGGGGACTGGGTTTCGGCCTTCCATCTCTTCGGGTGGACGGAAACGACTATCTTGCCGTTTATGCGGTTGCCAAATGGGCCGTAGAGCGCGCGCGCCGCAACTTGGGCCCCACCCTCATCGAGTATGTCACCTACAGGGTCGGCGCCCATTCCACCTCGGACGATCCTTCGGCCTATCGCCCGAAGACGGAATCCGACGCATGGCCCTTGGGGGATCCGATCATCCGGCTGAAGAACCATCTGATCGTTCGCGGCGTCTGGTCGGAGGAGCGCCATAAGCAGACGGAGGCAGAAATCCTCGATTCCGTGATTGCCGCTCAAAAAGAAGCCGAGAGCTACGGCACGCTGCATGCCGGCGGAAAGCCGTCCGCGCGCGATATGTTTGAGGGCGTCTATGCCGAGATGCCACCTCATCTTCGCAAGCAGCGCCAGCAGGCCGGAGTCTGACCATGGCCAGAATGACGATGGTCGAGGCGATCCGCGACGCCATGGACGTGATGATGGCCCGGGACGACGATGTCGTGGTCTTCGGAGAGGATGTCGGCTATTTCGGTGGCGTGTTCCGCTGCACGCAGGGGCTGCAGCAGAAATACGGCAAGACGCGCTGCTTCGACGCGCCGATCAGCGAGTCGGGAATCGTCGGTACCGCTATCGGCATGGCCGCCTATGGGCTGAAGCCGTGCGTCGAGATCCAGTTCGCCGATTACATGTATCCGGCTTATGATCAGATCGTTTCCGAGGCTGCCCGGCTTCGCTATCGCTCGAATGGCCAGTTTACCTGTCCTATGGTGGTACGGATGCCGACAGGTGGCGGTATTTTCGGAGGCCAGACCCACAGCCAGAGCCCGGAGGCCCTCTTCACGCATGTTTCAGGGCTGAAGACCGTCGTTCCCTCGAACCCTTACGATGCGAAGGGCCTCCTAATCGCCGCGATCGAGGACCCGGATCCCGTGATCTTCCTGGAGCCGAAGCGTCTCTACAACGGACCTTTCGACGGGCACCACGACCGCCCGGTGACGCCCTGGTCGAGGCACGAGCTCAGCGAGGTGCCAAGCGGTCACTTCACGATCCCTCTGGGAAAAGCGAAGGTGGTTCGCGAGGGAACAGCCGTTACGGTTCTGGCCTATGGAACCATGGTGTTCGTCGCTCAGGCCGCGGCGTCAGAAACGAACATCGATGCCGAGATTATTGATCTGAGAACCCTGCTGCCCCTGGACATGGATACCATCGTGGCATCCGTCAGGAAAACCGGGCGCTGCGTGGTCGTTCATGAGGCGACGTTCACGTCGGGCTTCGGCGCGGAACTCTCCGCTCTCGTCCAGGAGGCCTGCTTTTATCACCTGGAAGCCCCTATCGCACGCGTGACGGGATGGGACACGCCTTATCCGCATGCCCAGGAATGGGACTACTTCCCGGGCCCTGCCCGGGTCGGGCGCGCTCTGATCGAGACGGTGGGGGGCTGAGATGGGTGAGCACGTCATCAAAATGCCGGATGTGGGCGAGGGGATCGCTGAAGCAGAACTGGTGGAGTGGCACGTCAAGGTCGGTGACCTGGTCCGTGAGGATACCATCCTCGCGGCCGTCATGACGGACAAGGCGACTGTCGAAATTCCGTCTCCGGTCGAGGGAAAGATCCTGTGGCTCGGTGCCGAGGTCGGTGATGTCGTGGCGATCGGTTCGCCCTTGATCCGGCTCGAGGTCGAGGGCGAGGGAAATGCGCTTACCCACCACCCACAGGAGGCGCAGCACGAAGGTCCGGCTGCCGTTATGCCTGAGGCTCTGCAGAGCGCACCGAAACCGGTGCAGGCAGACAGGTCTGCAGAACCTTCAAGGCAGCCGCCGTCGCGAGAGGAGAGGCCCCCGCAACCACGCCCTCCGGAGCGAGGACCCCTGCTGTCGACGGTGCGGGCTGAAGGAGAAAAGCTCCTGGCATCTCCTGCCGTGAGGCAGCGGGCGCGTGAGGCCGGCATCGATCTTCGACAGGTGCCGGGCTCCGGTCCTGCCGGCAGGATCACGCATGAGGATATCGATCACTTCATCGCTCACGGGCGTCAGCCGCCTAAGGGGCATGGACTTGTTCCGAATACATCCGTCCAGGAGATCAAGGTCATCGGCCTGCGGCGCAGGATCGCCGAGAAGATGGCGCTCTCGAAGTCGCGCATCCCGCATATCACCTATGTGGAAGAGGTCGACATGACGGCGCTGGAGGACCTGCGGGCTGCCCTGAACCAGCAACGGCGACAGGATCAGCCGAAATTGACCGTTTTGCCGTTTCTCATGCGCGCCATGGTGAAGGCCATTGCCGAGCAGCCGCACCTGAACGCGCATTATGACGATGAGGCAGGGATCGTCCGTCAGTACGGCGGCATTCATATCGGCATTGCGGCTCAAACGAGCGCGGGCCTGGTCGTGCCTGTCGTCAAGCACGTGGAGGCGCGGGATCTCTGGAGTTGCGGTGCCGAACTCAACCGTCTGTCCGAAGGGGCGAAGGCCGGAACGGCGACGCGGGAAGACCTGACCGGTTCGACCATCACCATCACGTCCCTAGGCGCCATGGGCGGCATTGCGACGACGCCCGTGATCAATCATCCGGAGGTCGCCATTATCGGCGTCAACAAGATGGCGATCAGGCCCGTCTGGGACGGGTCGTCCTTCATCCCCCGGAAGATGATGAATCTCTCTTCCAGCTTCGACCATCGGGTCGTGGATGGATGGGACGCGGCCGTCTTCATCCAGCGCATCAAGGCGCTTCTGGAGACGCCGGCGCTGATCTTCATGGAAGGCTGATCTGATGAAGGACATTTCCTGCAAACTGCTCGTCATCGGCGCGGGACCGGGTGGCTATGTCTGTGCCATTCGGGCGGGCCAGCTGGGAATCGACACCGTCATCGTCGAGGCCGGCAAGCCGGGCGGCACATGCCTGAATATCGGGTGCATCCCGTCCAAGGCGCTGATCCATGCCGCAGAGGAATACGACAAGATCCTTCAGTGGGCGGAGAAGCCATCTCCGTTCGGCATTTCAGTGTCCAAGCCTGTTCTCGATCTTGCTAGAACAATATCCTGGAAGGATCGCATCGTCGGGCGGCTTAACGGCGGCGTCTCAGGGCTCCTCAAGAAGGCTAGGGTGAAGGTCGTTCAAGGTTGGGCGACGTTTCGCGACGGCAAGACGATTGCCGTCGAGACCGAGACGGGTCTGCAAATCATCCGGGCTGAGAATGTCGTGATCGCAACCGGTTCCGCACCCATCGAGCTGCCGATCCTGCCCTTCGGCGGACCTATCATCTCCTCTACGGAGGCCTTGTCCCTCACGGAGGTACCGGAGCGGCTCGCTGTCATCGGCGGCGGCTATATCGGCCTCGAACTTGGCACCGCCTTCGCCAAGATGGGCTCGCAGGTCACTGTGGTCGAGGCGCAGGCGCGGATCTTGCCTCAATACGATGCGGAGCTGACGCAGCCTGTCTCCAGGCGACTGCAGGAACTCGGCATGAAGGTCATGACCGGCGCATCCGCGGTGGGACTCGACGGGAAGGCCGGGGAGCTTCTCGTCCGAATGGCGGAGGGCCGCGAAGCCAGACTCCCGGCGGACAAGATCCTCGTCACTGTCGGCAGGAAGCCCGTGACGGAGGGGTGGGGGCTGGAACAGCTGGTTCTCGACATGGATGGGCGCTTCATCCGGATCGACGACCTATGCCGCACATCCATGCGAGGGATCTATGCTATCGGCGATGTGACGGGCGAGCCCATGCTGGCGCATCGCGCCATGGCTCAGGGAGAGATGGTCGCGGAGATCATCGCCGGTCATCAGCGCGTCTGGGACAAGCGGGCCATGCCGGCCGTCTGCTTCACCGATCCTGAGATAGTTTCGGTCGGCCTGAGTCCTGAGGAGGCTCGCGCGAGCGGGCATGAGGTCACAACGGGACATTTCCCGTTCTCGGCGAATGGACGCGCCATGACGAAGCTTGGCGAACAGGGCTTCGTGCGGGTCGCTGCCCGGGCGGACAATCATCTCGTCCTCGGCATCCAGGCCGTCGGCCAGGGCGTATCGGAACTGGCCACCGCGTTCAGTCTGGCGATTGAGATGGGCGCGCGCCTGGAGGACATTGCCGGGACCGTTCATGCGCATCCCACCCAGGGCGAAGGCTTTCAGGAGGCAGCTCTCAAGGCCCTCGGTCACGGCCTCCATATCTGAGAGGTGTAAGCCGGCAGGAATGCAGCGCAGGAGCGCTCAGCCGGCGCGGGAAAGGACGAGGCCTGAAAAGATCAGGGCAGCCGCGAGCAGGCGTTGCCATGATATGGCATGGACCGGTAGACCGAAGGCGCCGACCGCATCCAGCACGAGGGCGGCAATCAGCTGTCCGAAGACGAGCGCTGCGATCGTGCTCATGGCCCCGAGTTGGGGAACTCCCCAGATGACGACGGCGACATAAAAGGCTCCGAGTACGCCGCCCAGCCAGGACCACCAGGGGGCAGCGACCAAGGCGGAGCCGGCCGGCCATGCACCCCGGGCCACGCTGATGATGCCAAGAATCAGGAATCCGATTCCGAACGAAATGCAGGCCGCCTGCAGAGGATCGCCCAGAACCCTCGCAAGGGCGGCATTGACGGGAGCCTGCGCGGCCAGCATGGCGCCGCCGGCAACAATGCCAAGGAGAGGAAGCAGGATCGACAGGTTCATGAATGGACTCCGGCCAGCGGGCGATTCCCCAAGTGCGGAAGCCGTGGTGGTCCGATCTGCCCTCACGTGTCAATAATGGGGAGGAGGTGGTTCGGATCTCGGAGGAGCGCCGGCCTTATCCTCTGCCTCCCTGACCCGGTCGATGAGGTTGGAGATCTGCCGGGTAAGGCTGTCGATTTGCTTCCATTGCGCCAGCACGGTCTGATTGAGGTCGTCGAGGGCCTGATCCTGATAGGCGATACGGATCTCCAGGGCATCGATGCGGGAATGGGGATCGTTCATGTCGCTCATCGGTCGGCTTCCGTATCTTGAGGAAGGGTGTCAGATGGCATTTCGACAAGGCCATGCCCAAGGGCAATACGCTCGTCGAAGACGAAACAGGCGCCTCTCCATCGGCTTTCGGTTTCCGGGATCTCCTCCAGATATTTCAGAATGCCGCCTTTGAGGTGGTAGACCTCTTCGAAACCCTGCGAGCGCATGAAGGCGCTGGCCTTTTCGCACCGAATGCCGCCCGTGCAGAACATCGCGACCTTCTTGTGCCGTTCAGGGTCGAGATTCCTTCCGACGAAGTCGCGGAATGCACTGAAGCGCGGAAGACGTGGATCGACTGCCCCTTCGAATGTGCCCATCGCGACCTCGAAATCGTTACGGGTATCGATGAGGATCACCTCGGGATCGTCCAGGAGCCGATTCCAGTCAGAGGCTGACACATAGGTGCCGACGACTTGCGTGGGGTCTACGGTCGGGTCGCCGATCGTGACGATCTCTTTCTTAAGCCTGACCTTGAGGCGCCCGAAGGGCATTGCCTCGGCCTGGGAGAATTTCAACTCAAGATTGTCGAGACGCCCGCTGAACAGAAGGCCGTTGCGCAGTTCCAGGACAAGGGCATCGATGCTCTCGGGCACGCCGGCGACCGTGCCATTGATGCCCTCATGAGCAAGAAGCAAGGTTCCCTTCAGCTCAAGGCTCTCGCACAGGCGGCGGAGCGGTTCCCTGAGCTGCGCGAAATCGGGGAGGGGAGCGAACTGGTAGAGGGCGGTGACCTTGTATGTCATTGCGGTGCATTATCAGTCGTGGTGGCAGGGGAAAACCCTCTCGGGCGCCAGAACCGCGTCAACCGGAGAGCCTTGTGCCGGTAGAACCGACGGGGTCGCCCCCGAATGTCAGGATTTCTCTTTGGGTTTGTGTCCTCAGTGAAAAGCCGCCTTGGGCGTGCGTCATTATCACTCGGGTCCTCCCCCGTGAGGCTGAAGACCCCACCCGTTTTTAAAATCATTGGGATCTGGCGCAGTTCCGGGGGTTCTTTACTCTGGACGGGTCTTTCGTCGCAGTTGCGTTCATCACTCCTTCATGATGGTAGATCTAAATTCAGGTTTGCTTCCATATATCGTTGAGGAAGTGGCGTTCCGGCCATGATCTCGCTTTCCATCCTTGCTCTCGGGTCCCTGACGGAGCGGGCACGTTCGTCCTGCCTTGCCGCCTTCGGGCACGGGGCAGGTGCGGCCGAGCGCGCGCGGATGGAGCGTCTGAGGCGCGAGGAGGACCGTCTCTCGTATCGGCTCTCTCACGGTTTTCTGCGCTTGGTCCTGGCGGCCGAGGCCGGGCAGGCTCCCGAGGACTTCGTGATCATGGCTTCTCCGAATGGCAAACCTGTTTGTCCCGGCGGGCCTTATTTCAACATGAGCCACGCGGGTGATTATATGGTCGTTGCCATGTCCCGCGAGCGGGAGGTCGGGGTGGATGTCGAGGTTACCCCCCTGAGCCAGGGCACTGCCGAGCCCGTTGCGATGGCCATATCCGATGAGGATCGTCCCCTTCTGCCTTTCCTGGCCGAGAGGCAGGATCATGCCGAAACCATGCTCTGGTCGATCAAGGAAGCCGCCCTCAAGCTGACGGGCGACGTCATGGTCGATCCAGGGCATGTGGCGGTTCGCCGGGCCGGCAAGGGCATGTTCCGGGTCGAACCGTCACGGGCCGCAAGGGCGCCGATCCACGATGCTTTCGTTCGCCAGATCCGGCTGGACGAACAGCATGTGCTGTCCCTTGCGACCTATGAGCCTGTCCCTCTATCCCAGATCGCAGAGGCTCCCGAGTGCTGGCGCGGCCCACCCGTTCCGAACATTTCCAGACGGACGGCCCAGCTTGCTGGATGCTCCACGGAACTTAGCCTTTGAAACACCAAAATGTTGCTCCCATGTCCAATCCCCTTCGCGGCCCTGCTCGTCCGGAATTCCTGCGTGACGAGGTCCTTTCCGAGATCTTCGGAGCCTCGGTGCAAAGCTCTCCCGATAAGCTGGCCATCATCGACGGCGAGGTTCGGCTCTCCTATGGCGAATTAAAGGAGCGTGCCGATGCCGTGGCCAGCGGCCTCGTCGCTGCCGGCATTGGTCCCGGGGACGTGGTCGGGCTCTGGATGCCGCGGGGATCCGACCTCCTCATCGCCCAGATTGCCATCACGACCGCCGGGGCCGCGTGGCTGCCCTTCGACTCCGAGGCTCCCGTCGAGAGGATCGGCGCCTGCCTGCAGGATGTCGGCGCCAAAGGCATCCTCGTAGCGGATGGCTGGGAGCCGCGCGTGGCATCGCTCGGGTTTGCAAGCTTCGCGCCCCGCACTCTCTCCTCAAGGGCCGAGGGGGTGGTGCCCGATGCTCGAGCCCGGGGACTGACGCCCGAGCACACGGCCTATGTGATCTATACCTCCGGCTCCACCGGGAAGCCGAAGGGCATCGCAGTCACGCACCGCAACATCTGCCACTACCTGAGGGCCTCGAACGCCGTTTACGGCATCCATAAAGACGATGTCGTGTTCCAGGGATGCTCCGTGGCCTTCGACCTTTCGATGGAGGAGATCTGGGTACCGTATCTGGCCGGTGCCTGCCTCTGGGTGGCACGACAGGAACTCTTGAGCGATACGGAGGCTCTGGCACGCGCCATGCGGGATGCCGGCGTAACCGTCATCGACACGGTTCCGACGCTGCTGTCCATACTTGGGGACGATCTCCCGTCGCTGCGCCTGGTGATCCTCGGCGGTGAGGCCTGCCCGCCTGCTCTCGTCACGCGCTTTGCGGTCAATGGCCGGCGCCTTTTCAACAGCTATGGTCCCACGGAGGCGACAGTGGTCGCCACCATGGCTGAGTTGAAATCCGGCGATCCCGTCACCATCGGCCAGCCCATTCCAAACTATACCTGCTACGTGGTGGACGAGGCTCTCAACCTCGTTGCGCCTGGCGTGCAGGGAGAGCTTCTCATCGGCGGGCCGGGAATCGCCGCAGGTTATGTCGGACGGCCCGACCTGACCGCGGAGAAGTTCATTCCCAATCCGTTCGATTCCGATGGTTCCGATCCGGTCCTGTATCGCTCGGGCGACGCGGTCGCGATCGACGAGACCGGCCGCATCGTATTTCAGGGACGCATCGATGATCAGGTGAAGATCCGCGGGTTCCGGGTCGAGCTTGGCGAGATCGAGAGCGTGCTGACGAGCTTCCCGGGCATTTCACAGGCTGCCGTCATTCTGCGCCAGGACGACGGAATCGACCGCCTCGTGGCGTTTCTGCTGCCGCAGCGAGGAATCCAGCCCGATCCGACCCAGCTCAGACTGGCCCTGCACGAGCGCCTGCCCGCCTATATGGTTCCGGCCCACTTTGAGACTCTTTCCGATCTGCCGCGTCTGGCAGCCTCCGGGAAGGTCGACCGTAAGGCTCTTAAAGCTCGCGCCCTCACGGCTCCCATCGTCGCGCTGGATCAGGACGAACCTGCGACAGCGACCGAGGCGGCGCTCCTTGCGGCGGCGAAGCGAGTCTTCCCCAATCAGGCCGTTCCCCTGGAGGCCGATTTCTTCCTGGATCTGGGAGGGCATTCGCTTCTCGCTGCCCGGTTCGTCTCTTTCGTGCGCGAGAACCGGCACTTGTCCTCCATTACGCTTCAGGACGTCTATACGGGACGCTCCCTGCGCAAGGTTGCAGAACGTCTGGATGCCCGCCTCGGAGAGGAGGAGGCCAGCGCTTCCGTTACGGGCTTCGAGCCGCCGCCGCTCTTGCGTCGCATCCTGTGCGGCATGGCACAGGCTGCCGCGCTTCCGCTCCTTCTCACGCTGATGTCGGCTCCCTGGCTGTGCATCTTCATCAGCTACACCCTCATCACCGGCGACGATGCTTCCATCGTGCTCGACACGGCTCTGATCTTCGTCGCCTACATGATGGTGAACGTCTTTACGACCTTCTTCGCCGTCGGGGCGAAGTGGCTGATCATCGGCCGCATCAAGCCAGGCCGGTACCCGCTCTGGGGTGTCTATTATTACCGTCTCTGGCTCGTTCAGCGGCTCTTGAGCCTAGTCCATATGAAGTGGTTCCAGGGCTCTCCCGCCATCCGCATCTATCTGCGGCTCCTCGGTGCCAAGGTCGGCAAGGAGGCGCTGATCGCCGAGATCGATGCCAGCGCCGTCGATCTGGTCACGATTGGAGATCACGCCAGCATCGGCGGAAAGGTCACCATCTCCAATGCGCGGGTCGTTGGAAACGAATTGATCGTCGGCCCGGTCGAGATCGGGCGGGATGTGTCCATCGGCTCGTCCTGCGTCATCGAGGAGCACGTGACGATCGGCGAGGGAGCAGAACTCGCCGACCTCTCGGCTCTGCCGGCGGGTACCCAGGTGGGAGCCTGGGAGGCCTGGCGCGGCTCGCCCGGGAAGAAGGTGGCGGATATCGATCCGTCGCACCTGCCGCGTCCGGCCGAGGCGGGACCGGTCCGGCGGATGTCTCTGACGGCCTTCTTCATCGCCATGCTGGTGATTGCGCCGCCGATCGCGCTGATCCCCATCGTTCCGGCTTTCCACCTGATGGAAAAGGTCGATGCGGTCATCAACCCGATCATCGGTATCCATTACCTCTACTATATGCCGCTCCTGGCGATGCCGGCCGCCGCGATCATGATCTTCGCGACCGTGCTGCTGATTGCCGCTATCCGGTGGATCATTCTGCCTCGCCTGAAGGCTGGCGTGTATTCGGTCTATAGCGGCCTCTATGCCCGCAAATGGGTCGTCAGCCTCGCCACGGAGGTCATGCTGGACGTTCTGTCGTCGCTCTTTGCGACGGTGTACATGCGTGCCTGGTACCGCCTGATGGGAGCCAAGATCGGAAAGGGATCGGAGATCTCCACCAATCTGGCCGGCCGCTTCGATCTCATCGATCTTGGCGATCAGAACTTCATCGCGGACGACGTGGTCCTCGGAGACGAGGAGATGCGCCGTGGGTGGATGACGCTTGGAACGGTCAAGACGGGATCCCGGGTGTTCATCGGAAACGACGCCGTCGTTCCGCCCGGCTATGCGATCGCGAACGGTGCGCTGATCGGCGTGAAGTCCAAACCCCCGGAAGGGGGCAATGTGGGAGCGGACGAGACTTGGTTCGGCTCTCCTCCGATTCAGCTGCCCGTCCGCCAGCGCTTCAACGCTGCGGCCTCCGACACCTACGAGCCGCCGCGGCGGCTCAAGATCGCGCGCGCCCTGTTCGAGGGGTTCAACATCACGCTTCCGACCGCGCTCTTCATCACCTTCGCGACGATGGCCATGGAGGTCCTCGCTCCGTCCGTGATCCAGAAGAATTGGGGCACGGCGTTCGCCCTCTGCGTCGTGGCCAGTGCCGTGATCGCTGTCGGGCAACTCCTGACTGCCGCCGCCTACAAGTGGCTCTGGATGGGCATCTACAAGCCGACCATGCGTCCGATGTGGTCCTGGTGGGCGCTGCGCACGGAGGCCGTTGCCGTGATGTATTGGGGAATGGCCGGAAAGGGCATCCTCGATCATTTCCGCGGGACGCCTTTCCTGCCCTGGGCCCTGCGGCTCTTCGGAACCAAGACCGGCAAGGGCATCTACATGGACACGACGGACATTACCGAGTTCGATTGCGTCACGATCGGTGACTACGCGGCGATCAATGCCAATGCCTGTCTCCAGACGCATCTCTATGAGGATCGCCTGATGAAGGTCGGACGGGTTCACGTCGGAACGGGTGTTTCGGTCGGCTCCGGTTCGACCGTTCTCTACGATACTGAGCTCGGGGCATTCTCCAAACTCGGGCCTCTGACCCTCGTGATGAAGGGAGAAGCTATCCCGGCCGGCAGTGAATGGTACGGTTCCCCGGCTCAGGCCCGCTCCCGCAACGCTGGCGAAAAGGCTTCCCAGCCGAAGCGGCTCGAAATCGCCTAACTCTGCTGTGCGCCGCACCTAAAGGCGTTTGCCGAAAGAGCCCGGATATATCCTGTCCGGGCTCTTTCTTTGGGTCTTGAGGTTGCTCAACGTCGCTCTAGGATCAACACGGCTCCCGATCAGTGCGCCCAACCTTGCGCCTTTGAGACCAGGAAGTCGCGGAAGACCTGAACGCGAGCGACGGATCGCATTTCTTCCGGATAGACGAGGTATGTATCGAGGGACGGCATTTCGATGTCGCGCAGGATCTGAACGACATTGGGTTTACCCTCCATCGCGTAAGCCGGAGCCATGCCGATGCCTGCGCCGTATTCGATGGCATGGCGCAGGGCCAGGCTGTCATTGACCACTAGGTGCCTTGGACGTGGATCCTTGGAATCCCGGCCCAGAACGGCAAGCTGATGGACAGCGAGGACGAAGGGAGGCTGGTTCCCGCCGAGGCAGAGGATCCGATGGTTGTCGAGATCGTCCACGGTTTTCGGCTCGCCGAAGCGTTCCAAATAGGCGACGGACGCATAGGCGTGATAATGCACGGTGAACAGCCGGCGCTGAATGAGGTCCGGCTGAGCGGGGCGACGCAGCCTGATCGCCACATCCGCTTCGCGCATGGCGAGGTCTAGCTCCTCATTGGTGACGATCAGCTGGATATTGACGTCCGGATAAAGCTCGATGAACTCGGAAATTCTCTGGGCGAGCCAGATAGCTCCCAGCCCGACGGTGGCGGTGACTTTCAGGTTGCCGGCAGGCAGTTGGCTCGTCTCGGTCAGCCTGCTGCGCGTCGTCTCCAGCCGCATGAGCATTTCCTGCGCGGCCTGGAAGAGAACGTCACCTTGTTCGGTCAGGAGGAGGCCGCGGGCGTGGCGGTGAAAGAGGGGAACCTTCAGTTCATGTTCAAGCGCGCTGATCTGCCGGCTCACTGACGATTGATTGAGGCCCAGGCGTTCGCCCGCGCGGGTAAAGCTGCCTGCCTCGGCAACCTCATAGAACAATCGGATCTTGTCCCAGTCCACGCTCGTTCTCCAGCTCCTTTATGAGAGGGATGCCATCCCGACCCTCCCTTGTCACCAAGAAAGAGGACGTCGCTCCGCCTCGCAAGGGGCCGCTTTCACCTCAGCAACCCTGCTGATCAGTATTCCCATTCGGCCCCGACGCCGACGGAAGTGCTGCCATTCGCGCCGACTTCGCCCTGGACCCGGATCCTGCGGGTCACGTCGATATCGACGCTGACCCCGCTCTGCTCCGCGGAGGCGCCGGCCTTGACGCCAACGCTGATGCGGTCGCTCAAAGCCTTGGAAACGCCGACGGTCGGGCTTCCATCCGCTCCGAAGGAAATGTCGAGCCCTTCTACGCCGAGAGATTTCCGAAGGCTCTCAAAGACGTCGTCGCCGCCACCCCCGGCGAATTGCGCCGCAACCTGGGCAAGCTGCAGGGCCTGCCCGACGGAGAGGCCGCCCGAAGCTTTGGAGAAGAGGATGCGCGACAAGACCTCGTCCTGCGGAAGATCCGGATCCGACGAGAAGGTGAAGCGCGGTTCACGGGCCGTTCCTGTCACGAAGACCTGGGCGGTTACATCACCGGCCCGTGTCTCGGCCGCGAAATCGAGCGCCGGTGTGAGGTCACCCGTAAAGGTCAGGTTTCCTCGGGTAAAATCGAGGCGGGTGCCGACGATCGTGAGTCGCCCATTGCGCAGTTCGAAAGCGCCGACGGCAATGGGATTGGCCAGGGTACCGGTCAGTCGAAGGTCCCCTCCCAGTTCGGCCTGGATCCCGCGGCCCCTTACATAGATGCGGTTCGGCGCCGAAACGGTGAGGTCGAGCGCAGCATCGAAGGCAGGGGCGTGGCGTGAACCTGCCTTGGCCTTGGCTGCAAGCGCAAGCCGGGCTGCCGCTATCGGTGGCGGATTGACATGCTTCGTGCCTGCGAGCGGCCGGATCGTTGCCGGAAGCCTCTCGGGAATTTGGACCTCCATCGAGACGATCCGAACCTCGCCTCCGACGCGGGGATTCTGGGCCAGCGCTCCGGATAGCGAGAGAGCAAGATCGGCTGTCGTCGTGACGATGTCATTCGATACAAGTTCCGCATTCTGTCCCGTGATGCGAATCTCGCCCGGAAAGCCTGCTGATGGGTCGATCCTGACGCGCCCCGTAACTGAGAGCCGGCCATCGTTACGGGTAGAGGCGACCAGTTGCTCGATTGTAATTTCGGTGCCTTGCGCGACGACACGACCGCGGATGCCGGACAGACGGATGCCCTGGACCGGATCCGTGAAACTGCCCCCTGTCAAATTGGCGCTTCCGGTAACGGAGGGAGCCTCGGCCGTGCCCGTGATGCGTGCATCCACATCCGCCACTCCCGTGACGCTCTGCCCGGAGATGGACAGATATACGTTGGCAATACCGAGATCGATGCGTCCCTGTACCGCCAGGTTCAGTTCGCCGCTTGCATCCAGCGGCACATCGCCGGTGACCCGGAGCGTGCCGGCCCTGCCAGCATTAGCCGTGGCATTGACAGAGGTTCGGCCATTCCGGAGTTCGCCCTCCGCGGACAGGTCGACGGCCGGAAGCCCGAGATTGCGTGTCTGCGGTGCCGCAAGGTCCGACACCCGCAGGCGCCAGGTCCCGGTTGGCTGGCTGGTTGTGCCGCTGATTCTGGCGCTGCCATTCAGGACGCCCGAGAGGCCGGTTCCGGGCGCCACTATGTCTGCGGCCGCAAGGGGAATGGCTCGTGCATCGAGTGTCAGGTCGATGTCCGATCCGACCCGCCCCTCGACTGAGATCACGCCTTTGTCGATGGCCAGGGAAAGGCGGCGGATCTCGACGATTCCGCTATCGAAGGTCAGTGTTGTCGGCTGCGTGAGCGCAATCTGCCGCCGATCTCGCCGAGCAACCAGTGTCGAGATCTCCAGCCGGGTCGGGATCGCCGGAACGACGCGCCCTCGTGCGGTGAGGTCGAATCCGCTTGCCTTCGCCGAGAGACTGATGTCGCTTGCAGCTGGCGTCCCTTTGGCATCCAGCCGGATCTGCGAGATGTCCTGGCCAGCCAGCCGTGCCCGGTCGACAGCGAGGGATCCATCGATGACTGGCCTTGCATAAAGATCCATGACCGAAAGATCGGCAGTGAAACGGTCGATGCCGATCTCCGCCGCACGCAGGCGGCTGCCATTGGCCGTGAGGTTGGCATTCTGCCGTCCGTTCTCGGCGGAGAGGAGGAGCGTTGCCGCCACATCCCCGGAGAGACGTGTCAGAACCAGAGGCGACAGATCGTCGAGATTGCGTGCATCGATCTTGATCTGCCCCGCAACGAGATGGTCAGCGCCAAGCGAAAGCTGTCCGGCAATCGTGGCGGAGCCGACCCTCAGGTCGAGTGGATTGACGCTCCACACACCCTCGGGATTCTGGCTCACATGGAGCGTTCCGTTCACGGGCTTGCGGTCAACCTCACCGGTGAGGGTTGCGCGCATATCGGGATGCCCAGTCAGGTCGTCGACAGCAGCATCCAGCGCAAGGCGGGGCACGGGACGGCCGAGAGCCGTTGCGTCGTCTACCTGCGCATGAGCCTCCGCCCGCAGTCGCGATAACGATCCGGTCAGCTTCGCCGCAACCATCGCTCGCCCGGTCAAACGGTTGTCTGCACGCGCGAGGTCCGGGAGCCGCAGAGCCGTGTCGAGATCAACCTTTTCGAAGGATCCGTCACCATTGAGGCGGAGATCTGCATGGACTCCCTTCAGAGTGAGGTCGCGCAATCCGAAGCCGCCGCCGACCAGCATCTGCGTGGTGCCGGTGAGAGTCAGCTGCCCGCCGATCAATCCGTCGACAGGTGCAATACCCGTCGCAAAGTGCGTGGCATTCCCATTGAGTGCTGCGGTAACGGGGCCTCGGGACAGCAATCCCGTCACATCGGCCGTAAGGGCGAGCGCGCCCCGAAGGCGCAGCGAAGCGACATCCGCAAACCGGGACAGGTCCTGCGCCGTGAGAGACAGTTTGCCCTGGGCCTCCCGGCTTCCGAGCTGTCCGGTATAGGTTGCGTCAAGGGTTCGTGTGGCGAGATGGGCCACCTCGACATTCGCAGTTCCGTCAGGGGTTCCGCTGCCGCGCAGCGTCAGCGTGAGTTGCGGCCCGACCGCTTTCGCCAGGGCCGGATCCGTCAGTGCAACGCCGCTTGCAGAGGCATCCGCCGAAAAGGCGATGCGGGTCGTCTTTTCGGAAAGGGGCCCGTTGGGAGAGGTGGAGAATGTTGCGGCAATCTTGTCGAAACGCCCCGACGGGAGCCGCACGTCCTCAGCATCGAGTTTGCCTGCGATCAGGGGGGAGGCCAGAGGGCCCGAGACGCTGCCGTCGAAGGCGAGTTTGCGGATCTCAGTGAGGCCAGCCACCGTCTTTCCCTCTCCGGTGGGAAGGGCACGGGCGGATACTTTCAGATCGAGCATTCCACCCGTAGCGACGCGACCGGAGACGTCGAGCCTTGCCGTCTGCGAGGCGACGGACATCTGCGGAATCTGGATCGAGCTGTCATCCGCAAAGGAGACCTGCGCTTTCAGGATCGTCGTTCCGGCGAAGACCGGAGCCACAATAGAGGGGAGAAGGCCTTCGATGCGGGCTTGCGTGTCGATGTCCAGGAGCCTTGCGGAGCCCTCCCGCCGCAGGTTGGCCTGACCCTTCGCACCAATCGTGTCGCCAGCGTCGAAGGTCAGCTGAGCCGCGAAGGCATCGAGCGTTCCGGTTCCGGAGAGGTCGAGCTTGACCGGGGGCAGGCCGGGAATGTTCGCGGCTCTCGCGAGGATTCCGCCGGCCGGTTCGTCAAGCGCGAGGGTCAGCTGAAGGTTCTCGGATGCATAGAGCAGGCGGGCGGTGAGCTGCCCGGGAGCATCGAGGCGACGAGCGTCGAACCTCAGATTGAGCCCCTCGGATGGGTTGCCGAGAGAGGCCGCGCCTGTTGCGGATAATTGTGCCGGGACGCCCAGGATGGGCTGTCCCAAAGCGAGTTCTCGCAAGGCGAAGTCCTGGATCTGGACGCTCACGGGCAATTCCGGAAGGAGGGGCTGATCGGCTCCCGGAACTTCTTCCTCTGCCGGTTGGGGTCTTCTGAGGATTTCAAGCTTTCCGATTTCGAGGCGGTCGACTTCGAGGCGCCGCGAGAGGAGTGCCAGACGGCGCCAGACGAGGCGGGCACTGTCGAGCCGGAGCCAGACGCCGTCCCGGTCGGCAATCGTGATGTCGCGGATTGTGGCATCCGACGAGAGAGCACCTTCCACCGCTCCGATGGAGACACGCGTGCTCGGTGTGGACAATGCGCGTGAGATCAGATCCGCGAGAAATCCGCGATCCTCCTCGGCGCTGCGGGAAATAAGCGTCAATCCAAGCAGGATGGCTCCGGCAAGCAGAAGGACGGTGGGGACGAGGCGGCGCATGACCATCATCAAAAAGCCTGTCCGATGCTCACATAGAACGAGACCGGCTTGTCGCCGGGGCGTCCGTTGAGAGGAGTGGCAATATCGAGGCGGATCGGGCCGATGGCCGTATAATAGCGAAGGCCGAGCCCTGCCGACATACGCAACTTGTCCTTGAAGTCGGGATAGCCCGAATCGAAGGCGTTGCCCGCGTCGAAGAACGGGACGATACCGATGGTATCTGTAATCTTGATGCGCGCCTCGAATGAGGCCTCCAGAAGGCTTCGGCCACCGACCACATAGCCGAAGGGGCCCTGTGGCCCGAGACTGCGGTAGCGATAGCCGCGCACGGAACCGCCGCCTCCGGCGAAGAAGCGGAAATTGGCAGGAATCTCGTCGAGATCCGCGCCCAGGATGGAGCCCAGCCCGATCCGCCCGGCGAGAACGTAGCGGGCGTCCTCGTCGAGCGCATAATACGTCGAAGCTTCGAGCTTGCCCACCGTCATGCCCACCGTAGATCCGAGAAAGCTCGGAAAAGGCGTCACCGAGGCTGTGATTTTAGCACCGCGGGTCGGATCGAGGGGGCGGTCGGTGGAATCGTAGCTCAACGAGGCAGGAAGACCTACCAGGAAGTAATCGATCTTGCCGAGGACGTCGCTGGTCTGTCCTTTCTGCAACTGCGCTCCCGCCTGCACCGAGAAAGTGTCGCTGAAGCGATGACGGACGAAAGCCGTGCCGTTCACGAAACGGCTCGTATAGCCACCATAGCGGTCGCCGCCGGTCCGGTCTCTCTCGACAAGCGCATCGAGCAGGAGGTCGTTTCGCGATCCTCCCAGGGCCGGTTTGATGAAGCTCGCGCTGAAGCGTCCCCCCAAGTCGGAGGGTTCTAGATCCTGGATGCTCTTGATCCTCGTTCCATCGTTGCGGGGAGCGAGAAAGAGATCGGATTCGAGGCGCAGCCGCTCGGCACCGCCGAACAGGTTGCGATGCTCCCAATAACCGTGCAGGGCCGGGCCGTCGATGGACGAGTATCGCGCCGAGAAACCGATGACGCGTGGCTTGCGTTCTGTGACCTCGACGAATATCGGCAATCTGCCATTCGGATCGAGAGCCTGGGCTTCCCGGATCCTGACCGAGCCGAGGGCTTGGATCGTGCTGATGGATTTTCGCGTATCCGCCAGGGCCTTCGGGGAGTAGGGGTCGCCCGGCTCAATATAAATGAAGGAACGTACCACCGCAGGATCGACGTTCTCCGTGCCCGAGATGCTGATCTCCCCGAAAGGCGCAACGGGTCCCGGATCGATGGTGTAGGCAACGTCCATGATCCGTGCGGGATGGAAGACGATCGGCTCAGTTGAGACTGCTTTCGCCAGGGGGCGTGATTGGCTGCGGAAATAGTCGATGATGCGCGCCCGGGCAGCGCGGAGATCCGCGGCCCTTGCGGGATCGCCCGGGTTCAGCCCAATAATTTTGCTTGGTAATGTCTGAGGCGAAAACGGTTGCCCGGTTTTCGCGCTGTCCACCTCAATCCGGCGCAGCGTAAAGAGGGGACCCGTCTGCACGACCACGCGCACGGGCACCGGGGCGCGGCCGCGGTAGGTTTCGGCTGCACGAGCGGCTGCCGTGGAAGGGCCTCCAAGGGTCAGAGGCGAGCCGCCGATCTCGAAGGCGAGAGTAGCGTTGTAATATCCTGAGCCCCAGAGCGCATCGAGCATCGGGCCGAAATCCGCCTGGGCGCGACGGACCAGGGAAACGCCCTCGAGGGGAGGTTCCTGCCGGAGGGAATAAAGCTGTGAGGCATCCTTCAGCGGCTGCTCGACGGCCTTCCTGTCGCCAGAGATGTCATAGGTCAGGATATATGGGAGGGCGTTCGGCGAGGCGACCGGCGGCTTCTCGTCTTGTCCGAAGAGACCGAACAGGTCGAGTGCCTGCGCGGCATTGCCGGGCAGCACGAGCGCGCCGGCAAGGATACATACGGAACATGAGACGGCGCCGCGCCAAGGCCACAACTGCATTCACCCCTCCTCGTGTCCTCAACAGCGGCAAGAATGCGGACATTTTGTGATCGCACCCGGGGTTCAGGATGGACCAAGGGGATTTTTAGAGACGAAGCCGTCGTGCGGGGCGGAAAATGACGATTAGCGTTAAGCGGTTCTGAAGACGGTCTATGGCCGATGAGAACCGGCCATTATATCGCTACATTGTTGCGCCAATCTGCCAGGGCAGGAATTCGGCTTCCCCATATCCAAGCTCTTCGGACTTGGTCCGGCGGCCGGATGCGACCTGGAGAATGGTCTCGAAGATCTCCCGGCCCTTCTCGTCGATCGAAACGCCATCGAGGATGTCGCCGCAATTGACGTCCATGTCGTCGATCATGCGGCGATAGATCTCGCTGTTGGTCGCGAGTTTGAGGGACGGAGTCGGCTTGCAGCCATAGGCGGAGCCGCGTCCTGTCGTGAAGCACAGAACATTGGCGCCTCCCGCCACCTGTCCCGTGGCCGAAACAGGGTCGTAGCCCGGCGTATCCATGAAGACGAGTCCCTTCGCGGTCACCGGCTCCGCATAGCCGTAAACAGCATTTAGAGGCGTGGTCCCACCCTTCGCCGCAGCTCCGAGAGACTTTTCGAGAATGGTGCTCAAGCCTCCGGCCTTGTTCCCGGGCGAAGGATTGTTGTTCATCTCGCCCCGGTTCCGGGCCGTGTAATCCTCCCACCAGGCAATACGCTCGAGAAGCTTTTCCCCGATCTCCTGCGCGGCTGCGCGGCGGATGAGCAGGTGCTCGGCACCATAGATCTCGGGCGTTTCGGACAGAATGGCCGTCCCTCCGTGATGGACGAGAAGGTCCGCCGCCGCTCCAAGAGCAGGGTTCGCCGTGATGCCTGAATAACCGTCCGAGCCGCCGCATTGCAAAGCGAGCGTGATTTCCGATGCGGGTATCGTCTCCCGGCGGGCCTTCGCCGCGGCTGGGATCATGTCCGCGACGGCCGCGACGCCTGCCTCGACGGTTTTCCGCGTTCCGCCCACATCCTGGATCGTCATCGTGCGGAAGCTCTCGCTCTCCTGAATCCCGTAGAGCTCTTTCCAGCGTGCGATCTGAAAGACCTCGCAGCCAAGCCCGACCATGAGAACGCCGGCGATGTTCGGATTGGATGCATAACCCCACTGGGTCCGCTTCAGGACCTCCGATCCTTCACCGCGCATATCCATGCCGCATCCGGTTCCGTGGACCAGGGGAAGGATGCCGTCGATCTGGGGATAGTCGTCGAGCAGCCCCGATCGCTCCACTTCGTGGGCGATGAAACGAGCCACCGTGGCCGAGCAGTTCACGCTTGTGAGGATGGCCAGATAGTTCCTCGTTCCGACCTTGCCGTCGGCGCGGCGGAAGCCTTGAAATGTCGCCCGTTCTTCGAGCGGCAGGACGGATGCCGGCTCTACATTCTCTGCAAGGTGGTACTCGCGCGAGAATGCATGGACCTGGATGTTGTGATCATGAAGCCACTCTCCCGGCGCGATAGGCCGTGTGGCAAAGCCGATGATCTGCCCGAACTTGAGGACCGGAGCGCCTTCGGCAATCGGAGCCGTCGCCACCTTGTGCCCCCGCGGGATCCGCTCCCGAACCGTGATGCCGTGCAGGATAAAGCCGGGGCTCAAGGGATCGACGGCGACGAGCACATTATCCCGTTCGTGAAGGCGGATGGTGCGGGGGAGGGGGCTGTGTTCGTTCATGGTGCTTGCCATATTATCCGGGTCGGCTCCCGAGTATGTCGGGGGCTGGCCCGCGAGCCGCCATCATGCGCTCAGGGCCGTGGAAGGAGTGG